>Ga0137452_1000015_pt1 | contig 138247 bp, 151 predicted proteins | sample EasRivERMGT513_2_FD_102312 | JGI IMG/M metagenome (GOLD analysis project Ga0137452, IMG submission 102312) | Soil microbial communities from meander-bound floodplain in the East River, Colorado, USA - East River MetaG ERMGT513_2 | ecosystem: Environmental > Terrestrial > Soil > Floodplain ...
ACAGGAAGAGGATGAAGACAAGACATTTCTGTTAATCGGATAATTGACTTTCAGTCAATGCAAAACCGCCCTGAAGGCGGTTTTGCATAATGCTCTGCACTTTCAGTGCAGAGTGGTTTACTTATTCTTCAGAAAGAGGTTCGTCTGGAATTTTATCACGAGCGTCTTGGGATTCTTCCGGAACTTGATAATCAACTTCCGTGTTTAGCCCTTCAAAATCCGCTATAGCTTTCCTAATTTTGTTTTTGCCGTCGGGATCCTTATAGACTATTCCAATTGGCTCAGGTCCTTTGCCACCTTCTTTGCTCATAGTAAAATAATTTTGTATGTAAAGTCTTATTATGTTAAAATAAAGTTATGCAGATGTCAATTTTATACGTAATTATTGGGGTTTTACTGCTTGGTTTTGGCGCGCTTTTTTATTTTTTGATTGACCTTAAAAAGAAATCTGAAAAACCGGAATCCGACGAACAGGCTATGAAACTTCTGCTCCACCAAATGAACGAGCTTTCAAATGTTGTAGACAGAAAAATGAGCGAAACCACAAAGCATATGAGCGACTCTATGAAAACCCAGTTTACAGAGTCGTCAAAGCTTATAAAAGACGTTACAGAAGGTTTGGTTAAATTAGACCAAACCAACCAGCAAGTTGTATCATTTGCCGATCAGTTAAGGCAACTTCAGGATATTTTAAAGAATCCCAAGCAACGTGGGGTTTTGGGAGAGTATTATTTGGAAACTCTTTTAAAGAACGTTTTGCCGCCCGACAGTTACGAGATGCAAAAAAGTTTTAGTGACGGCACTATTGTAGACGCCGCGGTTTTTGTTAAAGATAAAATTATTCCCATTGACTCTAAATTTTCTTTGGAAAATTACAACCGTATGGCGGAAACTCGGGATGAAGCTGAACGGGAAAAGCTAAAAAAAGTTTTTGAAAATGACTTAAAACTTAGGATAATGGAAACCTCCAAGTACATTCGCCCGAGTGAAGGTACTATGGATTTTGCTTTTATGTTCATTCCGCACGAAGCAATTTATTACGACCTCTTAACCAACAAAGTCGGAGGAGTTGGAGGGGAAGATGAAAATTTAATTCAGCGCGCCGCAAGTAAATACAAAGTTATTATTGTTTCGCCAACGTCGTTTTTAGCTTATTTACAAACAGTGCTTCAGGGGCTTAAGGCAATGAAAATTGAGGAAACCGCAAAAGATATTATTAAAAACGTTGAGCAGTTAAGCAAACATTTGGGAGCTTACGAAGAATATTATGGCAAACTTGGCAGCGCTATATCTACTACTGTGAACCAATATAACCTGGCCGGTAAGGAATTTAAAAAGATTGATAAGGATATTTTAAAAATAACAGGGGAAGCCCTGCAAATAGAAGCAGTGGCCTTGGAAAAGCCTGATTTAGAAAATTAAAAAATAATTTATGTCAATAAGAAACCCAGACCAAAGAGTAGGTGTGTTTGTGGACGTGCAGAATCTTTACTATTCTGCGCGAAACCTTTACAACGCCCGAGTAAAATTTAACGAAGTTTTAGATTCGGCAGTTGGGAACAGAAAATTAATTCGCGCCATCGCTTACGTAGTTAAGGCAGATATGCCCGAAGAGCAGTCTTTTTTTGATGCTTTGGGCAAAGCAGGTTTTGAAGTAAAAATGAAAGATTTACAAACCTTTGCCGGCGGGCATCAAAAAGGGGATTGGGATGTAGGCATTGCAATGGACATTGTAAAAATGATGAACAAAGTAGATGTTGTTGTTTTAGCATCCGGTGACGGTGACTTTGTCCCGCTTTTAGAATTTTTACAAATGTCAGGGCAATTAACAGAAACTGTTGCCTTTGGACGTTCTTGCTCAAGTAAAATAAAAGAATTGACCGACAATTTTATAGACTTAGACGAAGATAAAAAGAAATATTTAATGCCAATAAAAGGCGGGAGGAAATAGATGAACACTGAGGAAGGCAAACAGATTAACACGGAGGAAACCAGACGGATGAACACTGACTTATTGTACCCAGAGCTAAGTTATCAGGTTAGAGGAGCGATAATGGAAGTTGCTAATAAATACGGAAAAGGACTGAAAGAAATTATTTACCAAAAAGCTTTGGCTGAGGAATTTACAAAGCTCGGAATAAAATTTTTGCAGCAACCCAGAATTGCCATACATTCTTTTGATACAGGCCAACTGTTAGGAACCTATATACCCGACTTTGTGGTTGAAGACAAAATCGTTCTGGAAATTAAAGCGACTGATTTTACCATACAAAGGTTTGTAGAACAACAACTTTCGTATTTAAGAGCGAGTAAATATGAATTGGGGTTTTTGGCTAACTTCAGTAGTGAAAAGCTATTTATCAAGCGCTCAATCTACACTAACGATCGTAAACCCGCCTTCCGTGTTAATCCGTAATTGTCAGTGTTAATCTAAATATGAAAATAGTACTTGATACCAATGTCTTAATTAATGGCTTTAAAGACGACTACTCTTACGAAAAAAAGATAATTGACGCGGTCATAGCCGGCGAGATTGAAGCTTACGCTAACCGCCAGACTTTGAGGGAAAATAAGCTCATCTCTTCTCAATTAATTGACAGCGATGACTATCAAAACCAGCTAAACGACCTTTTTGCGCAAATTAACTGGGTTGTAAACAGAAGGCAAATAAATGTAGTGGAAGATTCCGAAGATAATAAAATCCTGGAAAGCGCAGTTGAGGCGGAAGCTGATTATTTAGTTACAAACGATAACCATCTTTTACGCTTGGAAGAATTCCAAAATGTGAAAATTATTAACCCTTCGGCGTTTTGGGTAAGATACAAAGACGAGGGTATGGATTTATGGAAGCAACTTACCAATTTTGTCAGGAGTAAGTAATGTCTAATCTCTTAGAAAATTTAAATAAAGAACAATTAGCGGCCGTAAAGCATCAAGGGGGGCCGCTTTTAATTGTGGCCGGCGCCGGCACAGGCAAAACTACAGTAATAACCCGCAGAATTGCTTACCTAATTGAGCAGGGTTTGGCCAAGCCCGATGAAATTTTAGCACTGACTTTTACAGAAAAAGCGGCCGGCGAAATGCAGGACAGGCTGGCACAATTGTTGCCTTTGGGCTATTACGATATGTGGATTTCCACTTTCCACAGCTTTTGCCAACGAATTTTAGAACAACACGGGCTGGACATTGGCCTTTCGGGCGACTTTAAATTACTAAACGAAACCGGCGCGTGGGTTTTGGTGCATAACAATTTGGAAAAGTTTGACTTAGAGTACTACCGGCCTTTAGGCAACCCAAAAAAGTTTATTTCTTCTTTGCTCAAACATTTTTCACGCTGTAAGGATGAACTTATTACCCCGGAGCAGTACTTAAAATATGCAGAAGAATTGAGACTTTCCTTGGACAACCCCGATAATGTAGCGCGCCCATTTATGGGCAAATCCGCCGATGAATCGGCACGCTACATGGAAGATATTAACCCGAGCGAAATCGACCGCATTGAAGAAATTGCCAACGCTTTTCACGTTTATGAAAAGTTGCTGCTTGACGGTAACTTTTTAGACTTTGCCAACTTAATAAACTACACTTTAAGATTGTTTGAAACCAGACCGCAAATTTTAAAGCGTTACCAAAAGCAGTTTAAATTTGTGTTGGTGGACGAATTTCAGGACACAAATTATGCGCAATATCAGCTGGTTAAAATGATGGCTGGCTCGGACCAAAATCTTGTAGTGGTGGGCGACGACGACCAGTCTATTTACAAATTCCGCGGCGCATCTGTTTCCAACATTTTAAAGTTTAAGGAAGATTACCCAAAATTCAGCCAGGTTACGCTGGTCGAAAACTATAGAAGCGGCCAGCCGATTTTAGATTTGGCCTATAATTTCATTCAAGCCAATAATCCTGACCGTTTGGAAGTTAAATTAAAAATTGATAAAAAGTTAAAAAGCCAAACCAACCTAAAAACTGAAATTGAAGTTCTGGAGGGAAAAGACATTAGCGAAGAATTGAATTTAGTTGCAAAAAAAATCTTAAGCTTCAAAGTGGGCTCGCCTAAGTCCACTTGGAATGACTTTGCCATTTTGCTGCGCAGCAATTCAGCTGCAAAAGATCTGCTTCCGGTGCTCGCCCAAAACAACATCCCCCATACTTTTGTGGCAAATACGGGCTTGTATAACAAACCATTTATTTCAGGCCTTATTGCGTATTTAAGGTCCCTAAATAATTTTCACGACTCTTTTGCCCTATATAGGGTTTTAGGTTTTAATGAATTTAAGTTGCCTCCCAAAGACCTGGCTACACTGCTTTCCGGTTCGGAGCGAAAGACGCTTTCACTTTATGAAATGCTTCAGGCTGCCAAAACTTTGCCTAACATTGGGCAGGAGAGCCAAAAAATAATTGAGAAGCTCGCTAAACGGTTAAATGAGCACGCAGAAGTTGTGCAGAGCAAGTCAGCTAATGAAGCCTTTGTCCAAATTATTCAGGATTTAAAATTGCAGGACATTTTGGACCAAGAAACTTTGGAAGCGGCTGAAAACAGGGAATTGCTGGAACAATTTTATAAAAAAATCGAAAGTTTTGTGGCAGACAGCCCGGACAAAAGCCTGCATAATTTTTTGCATTTGCTGGATTTAGAAATGGAAGCAGGGGACGAAGGGCAAATTAAATTTGATCCCAATTTAGGTCCGGAAAGCCTAAAAGTTTTAACCGTGCATTCGGCAAAAGGATTGGAATTTGAATATGTTTTCATTCCCAATATGGTTGACCAGCGTTTTCCCACCCGCGGACGAGGTGAAGCCATTGAAATTCCGGAAAAATTAATTAAGGACATTTTACCCGAGGGCGATTTCCATTTGCAGGAAGAAAGAAGGCTGTTTTATGTTGCGGTTACGCGGGCCAAAAGCCATATATTTTTTTCCTGGGCAAAAGATTATGGAGGCGCAAAAACCAAAAAGCCGTCCCTGTTTTTACAGGAAACCAAACTCGTGCCTGCCCCCGCAGCCTCCGAGGCCACAGGAAAAGTTTTTTTCAGCCCTTCGGCCAAATCTGAAGTTGTTTACCAAACCTTGCCGGCAACTTTTTCATTTTCCGCGCTTAAAGCTTTTGAAAGCTGCCCGCTGCAGTACAAATACCAGTATTACTTAAAGTTACCTTCCCCGGGCAGCGCGTTCTTTAGTTTTGGCCAGACGATCCATAAAGTTTTTGAGTTGTATTTAAAAGATTACCAAGCCAGGCAAAATCAAACCCAAGGCGACTTGTTTGCCCCGCCAAAAGGCAAACCCGAGTTCGGGACTTTTGCTCAGTTAGAAAACCTGTACGAAAAAAACTGGGTTGACGAATGGTACAAAAACAAAAAACAAAAAGAAGATTACAGAAAAAAAGGCCGCGAGATGCTAAAAGTTTTTTATGACTTCGTGCAAAAAAACGGCGCCACGCCAAAGTATTTGGAAAAATCTTTTTTCTTGCCTTTAGGCGAGTTTAAATTTACCGGCAAAATTGACCGCGCTGACTTGACTGCCTCAAAAGGCCTGGAAATAGTAGATTACAAAACCAGTGAAAAAATCCCAAAAAAAACCGACAAGGACAATTTGGACCAATTATATGTGTACCAATGGGCAGCGCAGGAGTTTTTTGGGGAAAAAGTCACGGCGCTTAAATATTGGTATTTAAATGAAAATAAATTTTTGGAGGAGGAACCTGCCGGCGACGCGGAATTGGAGCAATTAAAAGTAAGGTTGCTGGAAAACATACACAGGATAGTTGAAACTATAAAGTATGATAAATTTAAAGAAGCTCACGATCACGCAAAAGAGCATAATTGCGAGTATGAAGGCCTTGAATAGCCGCTAAATTTTGAGAAAAATAAAAAAAGTGGTATAATTTATTTAGCACCTTTTCATTAGGCCGCACTTTTCTTATATTTTTTCAACCAAACCTTCGGTAACTGACGATTATTTTAAGTTTGTAAGAAAAGGTGCCGGATTTATATGCCCTCCAACCCGAAAAGACATGTTTTGTTAATCAGCTTTAGCACTCTGCTGGCTGCCTTTTCTTTGGGCTCTATTGTTAGCTTTACCGACCCGCAAAGCACATCACTGCTGGCATTTATTTTTTTCTACTTAAGCTTATTCCTGCTATGTTTGGGAGCGTTTACTCTTTTTGGAATCGGTATGAGACAAGTTTTTTGGCCCGGACTGTATGTGGTTAATCTTTCCAATAGTTTCCGCCAAGCCATACTCATTGCCATACTCATTGTCGCCTCATTTATTTTGCTTTCCCAAGGTTTGCTTTTTTGGTGGGTGGAAGCAAGCTTAATCCTTTTTTTAGCCGCAGTCGAAGGGTTTTTAAATTTAAAAGTCTGACGCAAAAAATAAAAATTTTATGGAAAACCCAATTGGGCAAAACCCAAATCCGCAGGACATAAATCAAACAGACCAAGTCAGGTTTTTTAATGTTATGCCCAAGGGAAGAGCTTCTAATGACGGTTTTATTGAGCCTAAAATTGAAACTCAAATTTCAAGACAAACCCCAGAGGCCCAAAGCAGCGATTCAGCGGGAAGCAAAAAAAAGTACAAGTTTTACATAATTATGGGGTTAATTTTACTAATTGGCGGCCCCTTAGGCTATTTTTTAATTTACAAATACGGCTCAAAAGTTGACGAAACGGATATTGTAGTAGTTGGCCCCGGGGACCGGGTGAGTCCAACGCCTCCGCCTCCGGCTTCAGAGCCCGGCTTTACCACGCCCAAAGAATGGCGGGAAAAGTATTTTCCCGGCTGTACGGATCCTACAAGTTGCGGAGACGAGGCCAATCCTGACCGTGACGGGCTAAGTAATTTAGAAGAGCATTCCGGCCGCACTGACCCAAACAATCCTGATTCCGACCAAGACGGGCTGGCAGACGGGGACGAGGTGAACGTTTTTGGAACTGACCCGCTAGATAGCCATACGGCAAAAGACGAGCTATATTCGGACTTGGATTATTTTAGGGGCGGTTATTCCATTAGCACCCGTTTGCTTATGACTCCGGAGCAAATTAAGGCGCTTACCGAAAAAATGAAGACTTTTGGTTTACACCAGACAACTTTCAAGTCTTTGGGTGAAATTCTAAAAACCTTGTATAATTTTTCAGCAGTAGATTCCTCAGTCCCACCGGCTCCGACTCCGCCGGCCGGTTTGCCCAATGAGGTTGACAGCTCGCCCGCAGCCCAACAAGACCGCGACACGCAACGCTCCAACGCCATAAAAAACGTGGAGATAGCCCTGGTAAAGTATTATGACGACAATAAGGCCTACCCGCTGGCTGAAGATTTTGCCTCTATGTTTGTTATGATAAAGCCTTACTGGAAGGTGGCCATTAACCCGGTCGACCCAATAAACCAAGAGCCGTACGTTTATATTTATGAAGTAAACGAAACCGGCTCCGACTTTGTTTTAAGTTTTTACAGTGAGTTGGCAAAGCAGGCAATTAAAAAAACTGCGGCAGACGCGCAGAAAGATGCGGCTTTTCAGGAGGCTGAAATTTATGACAACCAGAGACAGACAGATGTAGAAAGGTTGCGCACCGCGTTGTTGCTTTATTCGCAGGACCATATTGCCGGCAACCAACAATTTGTTTTCCCTGCAGAAGACAAGTACAAAGCGGTTTTGCCACCTGAATACATTTCCGAAATCCCCAAAGACCCAAAGACCGGAGAGGATTATGAATATAAAACTTCAGGGACTTTTGACACCTTCACAATAAAGGCTGTTTTAGGTAACCCGGCCGAAGGCACCACCGGCTGGATGTGTAACCAAGACGAATGCCGGGACTATTAAATTTACTTTTTTGTGTTAGATTTTCTTAAAAATATTTTTAAGTCCGGTCAGAAAACTTTTGGCGGCATTGTTGCGGCAAAGGTTTTGGCAATTTACAAACATCCTAACGCCGACAGGTTGAGGCTCATAAAGCTGGACGTTGGCGACAAAATTGTAGACCCGGTAGTTTGCGGCGCGTTTAATTTTAGTGAAGGCGATGTGGTGGCCTTGGCCTTGCCCGGTGCCAAAATTGCCCAAAACATCCATGACGAGAATCATAAACCTTTTACTTTGGAGAAAGCAAAAATCCGGGGAGTTGAAAGCCAGGGAATGATTTGCGCAGAATTTGAATTGGGGATTGGCCCACTTTCTGAAAAACCTGAAATTATGCTGTTGAAACGTGATGTTTTACCGGGTAGTCAGTTTTCCCCCGAAATGATACAATAGGTCACATATTATGCCTGAAAATATAGTAATAAACTCCGAGGACGAAGCAAGGCTAAAAAAAGAATTAGAAACCAGGACAGACGCAGAGTCACAAAGGATGCTGCGCTATTTAAATATGGCCGATTTGTCCAGAACAGAAGGCAGTCCAATTGCGGAAATTGTTAAAAGAATTTTGGCCAGCCCGTATTTTAAAACTTTAGATGTCATTAAGACGCCTGAAATTGTTCCGGCTGACATTAGTTTTGACCTGTTCGATTTCCCCAAAGATCATCCGGCAAGGAGCAAGTCTGACACTTACTACGCGGACGACAAAAATATTTTGCGCACCCACACCACAATAATGTGGTACTACTATTTGCGCGAAGAGAGCGTAAAAAAAAGAATCGAGGAAGGCAAACCGGTTGGCGCTTTTAGCTTTGGCAAAGTTTACCGCAAAGACGAAATTGACAGAAAACACATGAATGTTTTCCACCAAATTGACGGTTGGTATCTGTCGCCAAAATCTATTAAAACTATTACACAAACTGACCTTGAAGAAGCTTTGGGCAACATCGCAACCGCGGTATTCGGCCCCACTGTTAAATATCGGCTTAATAAAGACACTTTCCCATATACGGACCCTTCTTTGGAAATGGAAGTTGAAATAAACGGCGCCTGGGTGGAAGTGGTTGGCTGCGGCGTGGTTAAAGGCAGCGTGTTAGACAAACTCGGGGTGGATTCGAAAAATTATACCGGTTGGGCTTTTGGTTTTGGTTTGGAGAGGTTGGCAATAATTAGTATGGCTTTGCCCGACATCCGCCTGCTCTGGTCACAAGATCCGCGGGTAAAAAAACAATTAAAATTAGGTCAGTCGTTTGTGGAAGTTTCCAAGTACCCTCCCATTACCCGGGACATTTCTTTTATTGTCGATAAAAGTTTTGTGCCGAATAATTATTTTGACCTTGTACGCGACATAGCAGGGGATTTAGTGGAACAGGTTGAGCTTAAAGATAAGTTTGAAAACGAACAAAAATTCGGAAAAGATAAAGTCAGTTATACTTATAGGGTGGTATATAGGTCTCCCGACCGCACTCTTAAAACCGAAGAAGTTGAGCCTTTGCAAAACCAACTTTATCAACAGACAAAGGAGCAGTTTAACGCGGAACTAAGATGACCCCCCTCTCATCATGTCATCCCGACCGACCCGCCTCTGGCGGGGAGTGGAGGGATCTCTTAATTTCGATAGAAACGTAATTTTAAGGGATTCCTCTCCGCCTTCGGCGGATCGGAATGGCATAGAATTTCTTTTATTTAAGCCAAAAATTACCCACAAACAAGATAGAGTTTTTGAACAAAATCTGCTATAATATTTATATAAATAAAAGGCATATTTTTATGCCTTTTTAGTAAGATTTTAAAACATGGCCAAAGAAGAAAAAGTAAAAAAAAGCGGGTATACATCTGAAAACATTACTGTTTTAGAAGGTCTTGAACCGGTTCGAAAACGTCCGGGTATGTACATTGGTTCCACGTCTGTTACGGGCCTTCACCATCTTGTTTGGGAAATTGTAGACAACGCTGTGGACGAAGCTATGGCCGGCCATGCCGACAAAGTGTGGGTGCTTATGCAGGAAGACGGCGGCATAAGTGTTTTAGACAACGGGCGCGGTATTCCGGTTGACGTTCACAAGACAACAAAAAAATCGGGTTTAGAAACTGTTTTAACAGTTTTGCATGCCGGCGGTAAGTTTGGCGGCGAAGCGTCCGGCTATAAAGTTTCCGGCGGGCTTCATGGTGTAGGCGCCAGCGTAGTTAATGCCCTTTCAACAAAATTGGTTGCCCAGGTTTTTAAAGACGGAAAAATTTATGAGCAGTCTTACAAAATTGGCAAGCCACAAGGACAAATAAAAGTTATTGGCAAGCTGGACAAAGACGAACCTATCCAGCACGGTACCAGAATAACTTTTTATCCCGATGCCAGCATTTTTGAAACTACCAAGTTTAATTTTAAAACTATCCTTGAGCATTTACGAAGCCAGGCTTATTTAACCAAAGGCCTGCATTTTGTAATTACAGACGAAGCGGAGAATTTAACCTACCAATATTTTTTTGAAGGCGGTATTTTAAGCTATCTTAAACAATTCAACCGTAACAAAAAATCAAAATCTTCTCCCGTATACATGACAAAGCAGGTGGAAGATGTGGCAATTGAAGTTGCCATACAATATACAGACGATTTCGAAGAGCGAATACTTTCGTATGCTAACAACGTTTATACGCCCGAAGGCGGAATGCACGTAACAGGTTTTAGAACTGCCTTAACCCGCGTTATAAATAGCTATGCAACGAAAAATGGCTATGTTAAGGAAAGTGAAAAACTCACCGGTGAAGACATGCGCGAGGGTCTTTCGGCAATTATTTCTGTAAAGCTTCCCAGCCCCCAATTTGAAGGCCAGACCAAGGCTAAATTGGGCAATCCGGAAGTTAGGACAGCCACGGAAACTGTTGTCGGAGAAGCTTTGGAAATTTATTTAGAAGAACACCCTCAAGAAGCCGGAAAAATTGTGGAAAAAGTTATACTAGCTGCAAAAGCCAGGTTGGCGGCCCGTGCTGCCCGTGACAGCGTTATCCGCAAAGGTGTATTGGATGGTTTGGCGCTGCCGGGAAAGTTGGCAGACTGCAGCGAATCAGACCCCGCCAAATGCGAACTGTATATTGTAGAGGGTGACAGCGCCGGTGGCAGCGCCAAACAGGGGCGTGACCGCCGCTTCCAGGCAATTTTGCCGCTTCGGGGCAAAATTTTAAACGTAGAGCGCGCACGTTTGGACAAAATGTTAGGCAACCAGGAAATTAAAAATTTGGTAATTGCTTTTGGTGCGGGAGTGGGTGATATGTTTGATATATCAAAATTGCGTTATCACCGTGTCATAATTATGACCGATGCCGACGTAGACGGCGCTCATATTCGCACGCTGCTTTTAACATTGTTCTACCGCTATTTCCCGGACATTATAAAAAATGGTCATTTGTACATTGCGCAGCCGCCGCTTTACCAGGTAAAAGTTGGGAAAACTGCTCAATACGCTTTTTCAGACGACGAGCGTGACGAAGTTTTAAAAGATTTAATTAAAGAGTCAAAAGAAAGCAGGGCTAAGGGTGTAGCGCTAAGGGCTAAGAAAAAAAGTGAAACCCAGGAACTTAGCCCTAACCCCTTAGCGCTTAGCCCTGATGATGAAATTGAAACGTCTTCCAACATTGACGGCGTAAAGTACGCAATCCAGCGCTATAAAGGTTTGGGGGAAATGAACCCAAGCCAGCTTTGGGAAACGACAATGGATCCCGAAAACCGGGTTATGCTCCAGGTTAACATTAAAGATGCTGAAAAGGTGAGTGAAATTTTTGAAGTTTTGATGGGCGACGAAGTAGCCCCAAGAAAGCGCTTTATCACCACCCACGCTAAAGCGGTGAAGAACTTGGACATATAAAGAATTGACACAAAAGTAAATCTCCTTTAAACTATACGCAGTCTTCCGCCGTTTATGGTGGAATCTTTAAATAATAATCCCATTTCGAGTCCGACGAAGTCGGAGGAGAAATCTGTTGTGCATCGATAGTAAACAGATCTCTCGCTCCGCCTGCCTGCCTGCCGGCAGGCAGGCTCGAGATGGAGAAATTCTCAAATGTCAAAAAAATACCTGCTGACCAAAGACGGTTTGGAAAAACTTAACGAAGAACTAAAGCATTTAGTTGACGACAAGCGCAAGGAAGTCATTGAGCGCATCCGCGAAGCGGCTGCACACGGTGATCTTTCGGAGAACGCAGATTACGCACAGGCCAGGGAAGAGCAAAGCTTTATTGAAGGCAGGATTCAGGAAATAGAAGATGTAATTAAAAACGCGGAAATAATTACCACCAGCGGACACGGTAACACCGTAACCATTGGCTCGACAGCCCACATAAAAGTTTCCGGCCAGGAACGCAAATACACCATTGTCGGCTCTAACGAAGCTAATCCCAAAGAAAACAAAATTTCCAACGAATCTTTAGTTGGCAAAGCCCTCCTTGGCCGGAAAGCACACGAAAAGTTTAAAGTTGCAACTCCCGCCGGGGACATGGAGTACGAAATAGTGTCTATAGAATAGACACTCGCAGAACAGACGCTGAAAGTCTGCAACGCGGATTACACGCTGAAATCAAAGCACCGCCTTTTTTGCCTAAAGGAGAGGTTTTTGTTATAATCAAAATGACTTTTTAAGTCATTTTGTCCCGAGCGAAGCGAGGGAACCCTTTAATATAAGGGATTCTTCAGTCGCTGCGCTCTTCAGAATGACGCCAGGGAAAACACATGTCAGAACGCTTAGAAGACATCATTTTAAACCGTAAAAAAAAGCTTGAAGAAATAAAAAATGCGGGTATAGATCCGTACCCTTCTTCTACAGAAAGATCTCATACTAATTTAGAAGCGATCGAACAATTCGACACGCTCACTGACCAATCGCTGACTTTAGTGGGACGAATCCGCAGCTTTAGGGATATGGGCAAAATAATTTTTGTCCATATTGAGGACGGTACTGCTAAAATCCAGGTGCTGTTTAAGTCCGACGACCTTGGCGCCGACAATTTTAAATTTGCTCTCAAGCATTTGGACATTGGCGATTTTATACAAGTTAGCGGCAAACTTTTTAAAACTAAAACTGAAGAAAAGACGCTGCAAGCTGCAGGCTATAAAGTACTGGCTAAGTCTTTACGCCCCCTGCCAAGCGAACATTTTGGGCTGGCAGATGAGGAAACACGCCTGCGCAAAAGGTATTTGGATATTTTATCAGACCCGGGCGTAAGGGAAATTTTTGTAAAAAAGAACCGTTTTTGGTCTTCTATGAGGCAGTTTTTGGTACAAAAAGGCTTTTTAGAGCTGGAAATGCCGGTGCTAGAAGCTGTCCCGGGCGGCGCTGAAGCCGAGCCTTTTATTACGCATCATAATGCACTGGACAGGGATTTTTATCTTAGAATTTCACTTGAGCTACCGCTTAAAAAAATGCTGGTTGCGGGTTATGAAAAAGTTTTTGAAATTGGCAGAATTTTTCGCAATGAAGGCATATCAACCGAACACCTGCAAGACTACACCCAAATGGAATTTTACTGGGCATATGGCGATTTTGAAAAGTTGATGGAATTTTGCCAGCAAATGTACCAGCACGTGATTTTGGAAACTTTTGACAAGCTGCAAATTACCAACAGCGGCCAGGAGGTGGACTGGAGCGGGCACTGGGAACGGGTGGACTATGTCAAAATTTTTGAAGAACACACAAAAATTAACCCGCTGGAAGCAACAGAAGCAGAATTAAAAAAATACGCGGATAAAAATAAAATTACTTATGAACCTTTTGCAAAAAAGGGCAGGCTTATAGATTTAATTTTTAAAAAATCGGTCCGTACCAATTTAGCCAAAGATAAGCCCATCTTTTTAATTAACCAGCCCATAGAATTAGAGCCTCTGGCAAAGCGTGACCCGCAAAACCCAAAAGTAGTCCAAAGAATGCAAATTTTAGCTTTCGGGACGGAGCTGGGCAAAGGCTTTGGGGAGTTAAACGATCCCTTAGACCAACGTGCGCGTTTTGAGGAGCAAATGAAACTTAGGGAAGCCGGGGACAGTGAAGCGCAAATGATAGACGAAGACTATGTGGAAGCTATGGAATATGGTATGCCGCCTGCGGCCGGTTTTGGCTTAAGCGAGCGCTTATTTGCCGTGCTGGCAGACAAATCTATTCGTGAGACAACTATTTTCCCGCTTATGAAAGAGACCGGAATTGAGCAAAAAAAGGCAGCTTCCGCAAAACCTGCAAAGCACAAATCGAAAAAATAAATTATGGGAAGACAAATTACGATTGTAGTTGGGCTAATAGTTAATGAACAGGGAGAAATTTTACTTGCTAAAAGAAACCAACCTGAAAATCCGGCAATACACGACAAATGGGAATTTCCGGGGGGCGGAATTGAACTGGGTGAACAGCCGGAGGCAGCGCTGCTGCGCGAAGTGAAGGAAGAAACCGGACTGGACGTAAAAATTGTCCGGCTCCTGCCTAGAGTTTACGACAATGTGTGGGATTGGCCGGAAGGCAAGGTGCAAATAGTAATTTTGTCTTATGAATGCCATGCAATTGGCGGCAGACTTGAGAATAACGACCCGGAAGTCGGGGATCTAAAATATTTCAAATTAAAAGAAGTTGACTATGGCAATTGTTTGCCAAAAACTAAAGAAATTATGGAGCTCTTAGAATTATAAATTTTAAATTTATGCTGGACATAAAGTTCGTGCGCGACAACGCGGAAAAAATAAAAAAAGCAATTTTAGACAAGCGCGTTGAGCTAAATTTAGAAGAGCTTTTGGATTTAGACGCCAAAAGGCGGGTTTTAATGACGGAAATGGAAAGCCTGCAGGCCACAAAAAACCAGGCCTCCAAAGAAATACCCAAGCTGGCTGAAGAGGAAAAAAAGGCAAAGCTTTTGCAAATGAAGGAAGTAGATGAAAAGACAGGCGTTATTAAAACCCAGCTAAAAATTGTCCTTGAAAGGTTCGACCTTTTAATGTCGCTTGTTCCCAATATCCCGAGCCAAGAAACCCCAATAGGGCCGGATGCGAGTGCAAACGTGCCGTGGAGGTACTGGAACGCGGAAATAGGCGTGGTTGACCCGACTAAAGACCCGGACAAAGTAAAAGAAATTAGCAAAAAGTTTGACTTCCCAATTAAAGACCATCTTACAATAGGCAAAGCGCTGGATTTAATTGACGTAGATGCGGGCGTAAAGACTTCGGGTTTTCGCGGCTATTATTTAAAAAACGAGGCTGTATTAATTCAGTACGCGCTTGTTTCGCATGCGCTTAAAAAAATGCAGGCCGCCGGGTTTACGCTAATGGTGCCCCCAACACTAGTCAGGGAGTTTGCCCTCTTTGGCAGCGGCCATTTTCCTGCCGGCCGGCCGGAAATTTACCAGGCAATTGAGTCTAAAGATTATCCAATCCCCACACCCGGCGGCAGCACCATAAACCCGGAAGCCGGTAAAGAAGAATTGTTCCTGGCGGGAACTTCAGAACCGTCGCTTTTGGCTTATTACGCAGATAAAACTTTAACCGAAGCCAACTTGCCTATTAAATTATGCGGTGTGTCAACTTGCTACCGCAGTGAAATTGGCAGCTATGGCAAAGATGCCAAAGGGCTGTATAGAGTCCATGAATTTACCAAGGTGGAGCAAGTGGTAATGTGCCGGGCCGATATTTTAGAAAGCGACAAATGGCACGAAGATATGCGTGAACTTGCCGAGGGCATTTTGCAGGATTTAAAACTGCCATATAGGGTTTTAAATATCTGCACCGGGGATATGGGCGCGGGTAAATATAAAATGTACGACATTGAAACCTGGATGCCCGCACGCGGGGACTACGGCGAAACCCACAGTGACTCAAATTTAACAGACTGGCAGGCCAGAAGGCTGAACATCAAGTACAAAGCGCAGGACGGCAAAATGAAATATGTGTATACCCTAAACAATACTGTAATTGCCAGTCCGCGCATTTTAATTGCCATTTTGGAAAACTATCAGCAAAAAGACGGTTCGGTAATAGTGCCGGAAATTTTAAGGCCTTACGTAGGAAAGGACGTAATAAAAAGGTAGTAATCCAAAAAGTTTTGCCTAATTTGAGCCGCGTATGTTTAAAGACTCTCGTTTTCATAATTCCAGGTTCCAAAGGCAGCTAAGGCAGGCAAGGGGGTATAAAAGAACAAAAAGAAATATTCCCCAGGGGCAATGGGGAAGCTTTTTTTCTCAAATCGGTTTGGGCACATGGACAGCCAGGTTTTTTACTCTCCTGTGCTTTTTGCTACTAGTCTACTTGGTGTATGTGCCTAATATTTTTTTTGTTAAAAATATAAACGTAGTGGGGGTTGAAGCCGAGGCTAAGGCTAATTTGCTTAACTCCGTTAGTAGTTTTTTGAAACAAAAACTTCCCTGGCCGCAGCAAAATTTAATTTTACTTTCAAAAGAAAACCTTAAAAACCACATCCTTAAAAATAACAGCCAAATAATGGAAGTGGTCAGTATAAAAAGAGATTTTCCAAATTCCTTGGAAGTCGGGGTTTTGCCCAGGGTTGACCAGTTAGTTTTACAAACCAAAAATGCAACCTATGTAGTTTCCAATGACGGACAGGTTACAAAACAGTTGGATGTTTATGCTTCCAGTAGCGCCCCCAATTTAGCTTTGCTCAAGGTTGATGAAGAAAAAAACCTGGCTCAAGGACAGCAGGTAATGTCTATGGAAAAAGTGAATTTTATAAGCATTGCCAACCGTTCTTTTGCTAAAATAGTCAACTCTAAGTCCGCGTATTTTGAGGCAACAAACTTGCAAACCCCGGAGATTACCGTTTATTTTGAAAATAATGTAAAATTATTCTTAGATTTGAATTCCGACGTGCACGATGCTTTAAGTCGGTTGAAATTACTGGCTTCCAATTTAAGTGACGCTGACTTTAGCCGGTTATTTTATATTGATTTAAGATATAAAAACAAGGGTTACCTGTGTTACAAAGGCACTCCCTGTGTGGCTGACATAAACTTATTAAATAATGCAAGCTCAACGCCTGCTTCCGAATAACCATATGAACCAACTATTTGTAGTATCCTTAGGCGGCTCCTTAATAAACCCGGGTGAAATTGACTCGAACTTTTTAAAAAACTTTAGGCAGCTGGTTTTGGGGCAGGTAAAAAAAGGCAACCGGTTTATTTTAATTACAGGCGGTGGGAAGCCGGCGAGAGAGTATTTAAGCGCACTAAAAGCAGTTGCTAAATCAAAAAGGGATGATTTGGACTGGATGGGCATATTTGCAACGCGCTTGAACGCGCAGCTGGTGCGTTTAATTTTTGGCAGGTTGGCTCACCCGGCAGTTGTCAAAGATCCGAACAACAGGGTAAATTTTAAGGAAAAAATTTTGGTGGCCGGCGGTTGGATGCCGGGAAGAAGCACGGATGATGACGCTATTAGGCTTGCGAAAATTTATGGCGCAGATACTGTAATAAACTTAAGTAACATAGATTACGTTTACACCAAAGATCCCCGCAAGTTTAAGGCGGCCGAAAAGATTAAACATATTAGTTGGAAAAATTTTAGAAAAATTGTTGGCAACAAATGGGACCCCGGTAAAAATTTACCCTTTGACCCAACCGCTGCAAGGCTCGCCGAAAAATTAAAGCTTAAGGTAATAATTGCCAACGGTAAAAATTTAAAAAACATCCGACATATTTTGGAAGGCAAAAAATTCAAGGGTACTTTAATTAAATAGAAGTGCCGGATAAAGGATCCGACACTTCTACCCTTAAAACGATTGGACGACTGACACAGCACGTCTAAGCGTCTCTTGAATTATCACGACGGGCAAAACTAAGAACCCGACGATTGCTAATGCAATTACGCAGGCCTGTACTGCAATCTGCGCATCAACAAACAACCCTTCTTCCGTTTTTTCTCTCATTACAATATTGTATTCCAAAAATACCCCTTGATCAAGGGGTATTTTTAACATGTATAGTTTAAGAGCCTACTAAAATTTTTTGCTCTAAATTTTAGATCCCTCACTTCGTTCGGGATGAATTAAAAAATTTAAGTCAAAAATTTTTTAATTCACCTTATACTCGCTTACATAAATGCTTGTGCCCGGATAAGGCCGAACCTCCGGATATTCCTTTTCGTCAATTTGAGTCCAATTTAGGGGCAAATCCGGCTTGTTAGAACCAAAGGCATTGGTCCAAACCATCCAAACCGTGTCCCCGGTATTTACAAAATCTCTGAAATTGGGCAACAAATCCCGGTCTGTGAGCATAGCAACGCCTTCTATGTGGGACATTTGGGAGGCCTTGTAGCGTCCGCCGGTGTAAAGCAAAGGACTTACCGGTGTGCCAAAGCCGGTTTGGTTGTAGTATTTGTAGTTAAAGAATTCAAAAGATGTTCCTAAAAATATATGTTGCTTTGGTTCAACGTTGGCATGTAAAAATTTTGCAGCTGCCGCCATGCCCGGCTTGCTTGAGACATCCAACTTGTCCCAATAATTTAGAAACGCTACAAAATTTAAACACACATATACAATAAACAGCCCAATTGACAAATTTTTAATTTTTATTTCCTTGAGCCACACGGCAAGTGCAATGGAATAGTAAACCGAAGCAAACAAAAAGTATCTGTCCAAATAAACTGAAGAAGAGCTGCCCTTAAGCCTGGCTAAAACCGCAAACCCAATTGCGCCTAAAAAAGGGAAAAGCACGGTAAAAACTACCAGCCATTTATTAAAACTCTCCGTTCTTCTTAGGAACATAAAAAGCATAAAAAGGCTAAAAAGAAAAGTAACTGTAAGCCACATTTGGGTTTGCGGATTTCCAATGTCCCTTGAAAAACCCAACAACATATCCCAAAAGGTGGCCGGGATGCTCCACAAATTCATTTTGGGAATCCAATATCCCGCGCCTACTTGGCCTAACTGGAACAGGAAAGTCTTAAGCCAAGGTAGGAAAGAAATAAAAATTAAGAAGTAAGAAATAAGTAAGGGGTAGTACTTTTTTAATCCGCCTTGATGGTGAAAGAAAAGATAAATTAAGCCATAAATACCTAAAGCTGCTGCTGTAAAAAATAGATAATAGTGTGTATAAATAATTATCGCTGTAGAAACGGTAAAGCCTAAGTAGTGCCAAACCATCAGCCGCCTGCTTTTAATTGCGTCGGGCAGGTTGGGCATATTCTGGAAGTGGTACTCGTAAAAAAGTTTTTGGAAGTTTAATGCTCTAATTAAAAAATAACCGGCTAAAAGCGCAAAAAAGGCGCCAAAGGTGTACATTCGCGCTTCAGTAGCAAACCTTAACGCAAAAGGATTTATGGCCAGCAAAAGAGCAGCCCACAGAGCAGCCTTCTCGTTTTTAAAAGCTTCCTTTACAAACATCCAGCCGGCCCAAATTGTCCCCACCCCAAAGAATATTGAAAAACCCCGAAGCGCCAGCAGCGAATCGCCAAAAGCGTAATGCCAAAGCCTTAGTGCGACGTAATAAGCTGGTGGATGCACATCTAAGCCCAAACGGTAGAACATTTCCTGCCAGGGGTACCTAAGCATTAAAGCCGAAAAAGCTTCGTCATGCCAGAGTGAAATGTCTAAGTTGTGGTAAAACCTTAAAATTATCCCTAAAACTAATATGCAAATAATCGGTAAATATTTTTTCATTAATCGAGGGTGTTAATTTTTAATTTCGTAAACCGCCATTATTGTTTGTTTAAATTTATTTTGATTTTGTTCCGTTAAGCGCGCATTTTTGTGATAAAGTTTGAATTTTTTTATGTCAAAAAGGGAAGATTGAGCAAATACAATTTCATCGCCGACTTTTAAGTTAGAAAGCTGCCAGGCGTTTTCCGGATCAACCTGTTGGTAGGGGACATTACAGCTGTCTTTAAAATCCCCGTGCCAGTTGCTGGTTAAATAGTCTGTGGTTTGGACTGAAAATTTATCTAAAACTAAATAGGTGTGCGCCTTGTCGCATCTTGAGACCAGGTATTTACTTATAAAAGTTAAGTCACTCCTAAAGGAGTAAAAATTTTCAGGGGAATTTGCCGCATAGGTGAAATATAGAAAGTAGGTTTGGGAAATTAGGGCAATAACAAAACAGGCAACCAGAAGCTTTAAAACAAAATTTACAAATTTTAGCTTCAAGGGCACAAAATGGTTTTCTTGGGCCCATTTAGGGTCATTTGGCCTGTATAAAAGGTGCTGCCACAGCTTTTTGTGCAGCTTTATTATAATTTGCGCGAACTCATATAAAGCCCAGGCACAAACAATAAACACTACCGGTATAGTGCCAATAGCCCTAAGACCGTGCGGTATGCCCTCGGCCGTAGTTATTACCGGCAAAAGCATGCCCCAAAACCAGCCGGCAAGTAAAAAATATTTCCACCAGCCCGATCTTTTGTTTGGCGAAAAAAAATAAACAACGGCAAACGCGGTAATTAATATTAACCCGACTGCGAAAAATGGACTGATCAGCTGGGAAAGAAATGGAAAACCGCTAATGTTGTGGCGCCAGTTTAAATCACCCGCTGTAAAATACCCTAAGATGCTTTCTTTAAATACCTGCCAGACGGCGGCGGGCAAATTGCCCTGGTTTAATTCAGGATTAAAAACGCTTACTTGCCCGCTCCTGCCCACAAAAGAACCAGGGTGAGTGTAAAAGTATTTGGCAAGAGGGAAGATAAAAATAACAAAAGCTAATAGAAAACCGATAATTGATAATTTATAACTAATAACTGTTTGCCAAAATTGTCGCTCTTTAAGCTTTGCCAGAAGCGGCCATAAAATTAGCATAAAAAGAATGGGCACTAAAACCCGGTAAGCAATGTAACAATAAAAGCCCAATGCGAATGCTGCGCCGGTCAAAAAAGAGTAAAAGAATTGTTTCTTTTTTCCAATTGCCTGGTAAGTGCAGAGCAAAAAATATAAAGTAAGCGAGGTGAAAAGCGGAATAAGGTTGGCTCTAAATGCGGTTCTGGATAAAACCACGTGCCAGGTAGAAATTGCCATTAAAAAACTTGCCAGCAGGGCGAGGTTGGTTGCTTTTAGCCAAACAGAAGCATTTGCGGTCCCGTAAGCAGGGGCGTGGACTTCGACTGCGGAGGACAAAAGATTTTTTGGAAACATACTGGTTAATACAGCAGGCGCGTCGGTAATTTCAGTTTCCTCCGTTACCAAAGAAAACAGGCGTCTGGTAACTAAAAAACAAAGTAAGACCGCCAGGACCCCGACTGCAGCCGAGACAATGTGGTGCTGCCATGGGCCTTTGCCAAAAATTTCAACACTACCCCACAGCATATAAAAAAACAGCGCTTCCCTTCCATTGCCCCTTTCGTAAAAAGGTTCCAATTGGCCTTGCTGCATTAAATTTATGTCTAATCCATTTGCAGCTTCGTCCGGGAAAAGCCCGCCGGGCATTTCTGAAATTTGGTAAAATCGGAAAAATAACGCTAAAGCAAGTATCCCTGCCAAAAATAGTTTTTGTTTTAAAGTCATTTAGGGTGGCAAAAATCCCAAATTTGTAGTATAATTTAACGACAAACCTTATAAATAAGCAAAGTTTTTACATTGAAAAATCTTTGGATCCAAAAAGCCGGCCGTGTTTTTAAGAATGTTTGGTTTCTGTGGGTCTTATGCCTTATTTTGAATATTATAACATTTTCTATCCTTTATTTCAAAATTCGGCCCGAAGGGCAGAGTCTTGCGCTTAAGTATAATGTCTTGGCAGGCGTGCTCTGGTACGGCAAAGGTCAAAATTTATATTTAATCCCCGGCATTGCAGCAGCAATATCAATAATCAATTTCGTTTTGTTTAAAAAGCTCAGGGGCAGTCCGGAATTTTATTCTATGTTGTGCCTTTTTGCCAGTCTCACTGCTCAACTCGCAGCCCTGGTTTCAATAATTTTTTTAATTAAAGTGAACTAGTTTTTGGTATGTTCAGAAAACGCACCTATCAAGAGCGTTTATGGGAAATGCTGCCCGGCCTCCAACTTTGGACGGTCTTTTTTGGTGCTGTTTTGCTTTCTTACTTCCGGCCAATATGGGCTGCAATTTTTATAGTGTGCTTCGATTTCTACTGGGTGCTAAAAGCCCTCAACGTGGCAATGCACTTAGTTGCTGCCTATAAAAAATTTCGGGTTGCGGTGACAATGGACTGGTTGGACTTTAGCCGCCGCTTGAATAACTTTTCGGAATTTTTGCCATTTTTGGAAAATAAGCAAAAATTGGCTGTCGGTTCTACGCGCAGGAAATTTTACGGCGAAGAGATTAAAAAAATCAGGCGCTTAGTTAGCCTTGGACGTGAGGGCGGGGACTTTGAAAATTTTTATCACCTTATACTCATTCCTTTTATTGACGAAAGTTTTGAAATTTTAGATTCTACGCTTGGGGCGCTGGCCGCGGTTAATTACCCGAAGGAAAAAATGATTTTAGTTTTGGGAAGTGAGGCAAGAGCGGGAGAAGAAGCCCAAAAAGTTGCAGCCCAAATTAGGCAAAAGTACGAAAATAAATTTTTTAAGTTTTTTGTTACTGTGCATCCCGACGGCTTGGAAGGCGAAATTAAGGGCAAAAGCGCCAACGCCTCTTATGCCGTGCAGCAAATTTTGCCGGAATTGGAAAAGCTTAACATTGAGGTAAACCGGATTTTGGTTTCTAACTTTGATTCCGATACCATTGTGCATCCCCAATATTTTGCGCGGGTAATTTTTGAATTTTTAACCGCAGAAAAACCCTACCAGACGAGCTACCAGCCAATTGCTATTTACAACAACAATATTTGGGACACGCCCGCTTTTATCCGCATAGTTTCGGTATCCAACTCTTTTTGGCAATTTACGGAAAGCAGCCGGCCTGACAGGCTCCGTACTTTTTCGTCGCATACCATGACGCTTAAGGCCTTAATTGAAGTTGGTTTTTGGAGAAAAGATATTGTAAACGAAGACGGCTTTATTTATTGGCAGTGTTATTTGCATTACAACGGGGATTACCAGGTTGCCCCGCTGTTCATTCCCATTTCTTTGGATACCTGTTTGGCTAAAACTACCTGGCAAACTTTAATTAACCAGTACAAACAAAAGCGCCGTTGGGCATATAACGTTGAGTATTACCCGCATTTAATTCCTAAGCTGTTAAAAAACAAGGCAAGGTTTTGGGACAAAGCCAGGAAGCTTTACCAATATGTCGAAGGGAACTTTAACTGGGCCGCGGCCAGCATTTTAATTTCTTCTTTAGGCTGGTTGCCGCTTTTTTTAGGCGGCGACGCTTTTAGGGGCAGCGTTATTGGTTATAATTTGCCCTTTGCGACCAAAGCGTTAATGACCATTGCCACGGGCTTTTTAATTTTTAGCGTTTATATAAACTTGGTGCTCTTGCCCCCGCGGCCAAAAAAGTACGGTCCCATTAAGAGTGTAATGATGTATTTGCAGTGGTTTTTGGTGCCGCTTACTTCCGTAATTTTCGGCAGTCTCCCGGCTGTAGAAGCCCAAACACGGCTAATGTTCGGCCGTTATTTGGAGTTTTGGGTCACGCCAAAAACCCGCAAGGGTGAGAGTACGGGGCTAATGATGAAAGAAATGCAAAGCATAAAACATTTATGATATATTTGCTCTTTTTCCTGCTTGCTTTCGCAATTGCTTTAGGCGTAACTCCGATAGTCAGGGCAGCTGCAGTAAAATGGAATGTTTTAGACCTTCCAAACCAGGCCCGTAAAATCCACGGCAAGCCTATTCCTTTTTTAGGCGGGGTGGCTGTATTTTTTAGTTTTTTAACAGCGCTTTTGGTTTATATTTTTTTAGCCAGGCCGGATTTTAATATTGTACCGGTAAAATTTTTTTGTGGAATTATTTTTGGGGGCTTAGTTTTAATAATTGGCGGGGCTTTGGATGATAAATTTAACCTGCCTCCTAAAATTTTGTGGCTATTTCCCGCCATAGCTTCTGCAATAGTAGTTTGGTCCGGCATTGGCGTTGGAATTAAAGAAATTACCAACCCTTTTGGCGGCCCTCAAATAAGTATAGATTACAGTTTTTCTTTGTTATCAGTTATAAATTTTAAGTTATCCGTTATTCTGGTCTGGCTATGGATGATGGGTATGATTTTTACCACCAAATTTTTAGACGGCCTGGACGGCCTTTGTGGCGGCATTGCGTTTGTGGGCGGGCTTACCATTTTCGCCATTTCCCTTGGCCCGAACGTTAACCAACCAATTACCGCAAACCTGGCCATTATTTTTAGCGGGGCCCTCCTTGGTTATTTAATTTATGCGTTTAACCCCGCCACCATCTTTTTAGGTGAAAGCGGCAGTACTTTTGCAGGCTTTACTTTAGGAGTGCTTTCCGTAATTTTGGGGGCAAAAATTGCCACGGCGTTGCTCGTAATGGGCATCCCGATTTTAGATGTTGTTTGGGTTATTTTTAGGAGGCTTTGGTATGGCAAAAGCCCGTTTAAAGGCGACCGCCAGCATTTACATTTCAGGCTTTTGGATATTGGTTTTACACAAAAACAGGCCGTACTGTTTTTGTGCAGCATCTCGGCAATTTTTGGCACAGTGGCAGTGTTTTTGCAAAGTATGGGCAAGCTTATTGCCCTACTTTTACTGGGTTTAGTAATGTTAGTTTTGGCTATTACGACCGTAATTTTATACAAGCGCAAGCATCCGCACATACCGGATTTGTTTGATTATGCCGAAAACAAGCCAATTGACGAAAAGCCCGAACTTTGATAAACTTATCAGAGTTGTTTTATTCCTTAATACGTTATACATAATACTTTATACCATGATAGCTATATTCGAATCCGGCTCAAAACAGTATTTGGTTTCCAAAGGCGACAAAGTCCAGGTAGAAAAATTGGATGCCGAAGAAGGCAAGAGCGTTACCTTTGATAAAGTCCTCTTTACCTCAACGGGCAGCGACGCTGCTTTTGGCAAACCTTTTATTTCCGGAGCAACTGTACAGGGCAAGGTTTTAAAACAGGGAAGAAGCAAAAAAATCCATGTTTTAAAATACAAGAACAAAAGCAAATATCGCCGCAAAATTGGCGCCAGACAGCATTTTACAGAAGTAGAAATTATCAAAGTATAAAAAATCAACGACCACGTCCGAAAACATGGTCGTTTTTTTTCGCTAAGGATATGAGGTTATTCTAACCTAAATGCCATCGCACTTCAGAGCCGTGATCGACGGGGTAAAGAAGATGGTCGCTTAGAGCTTCCTCAAAAAAAGCAAGTTTCTGATGGGGTTTGAGCTTAAGTCTCTCTGCCAGGAAAGCTTCTGTTCGACCGTTTCGGTCAAAATAGAAATAGTACTGCAGGTCATTCGGGTCTTTTATGCCAAACTTTCGGTATTTGCGTTTCAGATACTTAAACTTCTTCCAGTTCCAGAACAGACCGCCCCTGTCCCAATAATCGGACCTGTACATACAGTACATGCAGCGTAGTTTGAACCATCCGGAAATCCGACGTTTACCGGCGATACCTGTAATCCAACCGAGAAGCAACCAGAAAAGGGCCGCGATTTGGGCCGTTACAGAAAAGAAATTAATCATGAGCTCCTCCTCAATCAGAACATCATAACATGGCTCAATTTACCATACAAGCAATTCTGGAAAAAATAGGTTCAATGCAACGCTTTTCAAAAGTTTGAAATTACAAAAATATAAAAAAGTCCCACACTTGCGGGATTTTTTATTTGTTTCTTAATTTTTCGAAAACCCATGCAGCATCAAAAGGTTTTTTACTTCGTTTTAAAGCTAATAAATCTTCGTCATCTCGAATTACTTTAAGCAAAGGGGCTTCCTTGTTTAAACGTTCAATAATTCCCCAGAATACATCTTCGCGGACCAAGCTATACAATTCAAAAATTTTAAGCCTTCCTCCGGATTTTAAAACCCTAAAACCTTCCATTACAATTTCCCACTTCCTACTGGCAAATTCTTTTTTTTCTGGTTCTTTGTGTCGCATGTACCAATCCTCATCAGGTCCGCCTAAAACTGAATTTAGTACAACAGAATCAAAGGTTTCGTCAGCGAATGGCAACAACCTGGCATTTGTTTCTACCAAAGGCAAATTAGGATTATCCTGTTTTAATCTTTTAAGCCAATCTGTCTGAATATCAATACCAATTAGGCTTATACTATCCCCACGATTGCTTTTTATCGATTTATAAAATGGCCCGTAACCAATTCCTATTTCCAAAAATCTTGGTTTTTCTGAAAATTCTTTAAATTCTCTGTCCATCTTTTCTCCCATTAATATTCCCTCCTTCCCTCCAGCGCCCGAATTAAAGTTATATCGTCCGCGTATTCTAAATCTCCGCCCATAGGCAACCCGCGCGCAATGCGGGTTATTTTTATTTGCGGATGTTGTGATTTAATAACCTTTTGCAAATGCATAGACGTGGTTTCTCCTTCCAGGGACGGATTGGTAGCAATAATTACTTCTGCCACGGATTGTTTGCCCAAACGGTCAACCAGGGATTCTATATTTAAATTTTCCGGCCCCACGCCTTCCAGCGGATTTAAAACCCCGCCAAGAATATGGAAAACTCCGGAATATTGGCCGGATTTGTCTATGGCTTGCGCATCCAGCGGTTCTTCTACCACGCAAATAATAGACTGGTCCCGCTTAACATCGCTGCAAGTGTGGCAAGGATCCTGCTCGCCCATATTGTGGCAGGTGGAGCAAAAAACTATGCCGTCTTTTACTTTGACAATCGACTGTGACAAATTGCCAACATCAATATTATCCTGTTTAAGCAAATAAAAAGCCAACCGCTGAGCGGTTTTAGGTCCAATTCCCGGGAGGCGGGAAAGTTCGTTTATGAGTTTTTGCAGCGATGACGGTAATTTAGTCATATTTCTAGGGTTAAGGGTGTAGCGCTAAGGGCTAAGTGGAAAAACCTAAAATTTTAGAATCATAGTATGTAGCATCTTTTGGATCTCAATAACTAGGCCTTCTGCTGTAGTAAAATCGATATTTTTATATTCTTCTTTGGCGATTAAAATTTGAGTTTCTAGCTCTCCTGCCGACGCATTAGCCATTCCTAGAAACTGTTTGTATTCTGGTCGGTGATTTCTTTTGTAGCCTTCCGCAATATTCGAGGGAACGGAAATTGCAGCTCTCAACATTTGTGAAATTAAAATGTAAGTCTCCGTTTTAGGCATTAGCTTTGTAACCCGGTAAATCTCTTTTACCAGAGCCATCGATTTTTGCCAAACAATTAGATCTTTATAAGAATTTATAGCCATTTTTGAATTTTCTATACCCTAAACCCTTAGCGCTTAGCCCTAAATTGTATCCTCTCCCGCTGCTCCCACACTTTCCATTACTGTTTGGGGAGAGACGTCAAAAGTTTTATCAAGATTCTTAAAGGATGTTTTGTCTTGGTCAAAGAACAGGTCTATTTGTCCGGTTGGACCGTTGCGATGTTTTTTAATGTGGATTTCGGCAACGTGTGGCCTTTTTGCGTCTTTACCTTTGTACATTTCTTCACGGTAAATAAACATAACTACATCTGCGTCCTGTTCAATAGAGCCCGATTCCCTTAAGTCTGCCAATTGCGGCACTTTGTCGGGGCGGTTTTCCACCCCACGAGACAGCTGGGAGAGTGCGAGCACAGGTACGTTTAATTCACGCGCCAAAAGTTTTAATGCACGGGAAATTTCCGAAACTTCCTGCACGCGGTTTTCCTGGTTGCGGCCTTCCATTAATTGCAAATAATCAACCACAATTAGGCCCACGCCGTGCTCTGCCTGAAGCCTGCGAGCTTTAGTTCGAATTTCCATAATATTGCTGCCGGCCGCGTCATCTATAAAAATAGGGGATTCGGAAAGCTCTCCCATAGCCTGGCCAATTTTTTCAAAGTCATCGTCGTTTAAATGCCCGGTGCGGATTTTCCATAAGTTTACGTCGCTTTGGGAGGAAAGCAACCTGTCTACTAATTGGTCTTTGCTCATTTCCAGCGAAAAAATTCCAACCGGCACTTTATGGTTTACCGCAACATGGCGCATCATATCCAAAGCCAGTGAAGTTTTACCCATTGAGGGCCTGGCTGCTAAAACTACCAAGTCAGACTTTTGTAAGCCGCCAAGTAGGTTGTCTAAATCTACATAACCCGTTGGCAGGCCGCGAAGTTTTCCTTTTTCGCGGTGAAGTTCATCTATTCTTTCAAAAGTTGAATGTAAAATATTGGAAATAGAGACAAAATTTTGTTTTAAATGTTTTTGCGAAATATTGTAAAGCTTTTGTTCCGCAGCGTCTAAAATATCTTCCATTTCGCCTTCTTCGCCAAAACCCAAATTTGTAATTTCACCAGCCGCGTTAATTAATTTTCTAAGCGTGCCTTTTTTGCGGACAATAAAAGCGTAATGGGAAATATGGGCAGAAGAGGGGACTGCGTTAACCAATTGGGTTAAATACGAAGAGCCGCCAACTCTGTCTAATAGTTTATGCTCTTCAAGCCAGTTGGTGACGGTTAAAATGTCAATTGAAACATTTTTTGCGTAAAGTTCCAAAATTGCTTCGTAAATTTGCTGGTGACGTTCGTCGTAAAAGTCGTCAGGCACAATTACGTCGCCAATTTTAACCAGTGCGTCTTTGTCGAGCATTATGCAGCCTAAAACTGACATTTCGGCTTCGGGGTTTTGTGGTGGTATTCGTTGGATGTTTGAATTTTCCATAATGGATGTAGTGCAGGCCCTCGGCCTGCTAATTGTAGCGTGCCGATTTATCGGCGTTATTTGTGTGTCATCCCGACCGAACCCGAATGTCATGTCTACGGCAGATCTACCGAAGGTATAGCATCTGAGGGTGTGGAAATATCCCTTACGTTTGATAATTATCCAAAATTAAGGGATTCCTCGACTCGGATGCACTCGCTCGGAATGACAGCAAAGTAAATTCATTATACTCATTTTACTAATCTCTTCCAAGCGCAAAAAAAGCCCTTTTAAGGGCATTTGTGGAATGTTAGGGGAAAGACAGGGGATAGACCTACTTCCATAAAACAAAAAAGGCGTTGCGTTTGGTTTGGCTCCTACGCAACGCCTTTTCTAGCTTTCAGTAGACCCTCTTCAGGGTTTTACTACGAACAGCTGGGCAATCGAGCCTAGAAGATCAAGGCAACCCGTCGCTTCATGAGACATATAGCTTCGTGATTGCCGCTGGATGAAGTTGGCGACATATTTCCATCCTTCCGGGTCCTTCTGAAGAACCTGAACGAGTAAATTCATCTCTATAAATAATGCGCTGACAGCGATGGGGCGCACCTCTTCGTTATCGTGCTCTACTCTGTCCAGCCATTTAACGAGTTTTTTGAGCAATAATTCGGTCACTTCGTCATTCATTTAGCCCTCCAGCTACATTGTTTAGTGAATTTAAAAGAACAGCTAATATTAACAAAAAGCCCGGTATTTGTCCAGGCTTTTAAGATAACTTTGTTGATCAAACACTGTCCGGGGACAGCCTAAAGGTCAATTTTTTTCTTTGCCACCTGTCCGTCCTGTGTGTCCATAACTTCAAAACCCAAATCCTCAATTTGCTTGCGAAGTTCGTCAGACTTAGCAAAGTCTTTCTGCTGCTTTGCGCTGTCCCGCTGACTAAGCAGATCTTTAACTTCAGCCGGGGCTTCGGCCTCACTAACTTTTTTAAGGCCAAATAAATCTTCCAAAATTTTTCCGCCAATTTTTTCTTTCCAAATAAGGCCAATGGCTTCCGGAACGTTTAAGTCATTTTGCAGGGTGGACATAAGGTAGTCATTTGCCTGCTTTGCCTCCTGCCCAACCACAAAAAGGCTGGTAAGCGCGTTTCGGGCAGCCAGCAGGCTTTCCCAGGTAAAATTTTGTTGCGCCCTGTAGGAGGACGCCATCATTGCGTAGCGGAAATCCATTCCGGAAAAACCTTTTTTTAAAACATCCCGCAAAGTATAAAAATTGTTCGCGCTTTTTGCCATTTTCTTTCCCTCAACGAGCAAATGCTCTGCATGTGACCAGTGCCTGACAAAATTGCCTTTGCCAAAAAGCGCCTGGGACTGGGCAATTTCGTTGGTGTGATGGGGAAACATTAAATCCACGGCGCCGGTGTGGATGTCAACAGGCTCGCCCTCAAAACCCACGTTATTAATTGCCGAGCATTCAATGTGCCACCCGGGCCTGCCTTTGCCTAAAGTTTTATGGTCCCAAAAAATTTGTGCGTCTGTTTTTGTATCAAAAGCCTTCCAAAGGGCAAAATCACTCAAATTTTCCTTTTCATATTCATCTACCGCAACCCGCGCGCCGACTTTTTTGCCTTCTAAAAACTTTTCACCTACCAAAACGCCGTAATCTCCAAAATCGTTTTGGTATTTTTCAATCGAAAAATAAGTGCTGCCGTCTTCGGCTTTATAGGCGTAGCCTTTTTCCATTAAGTTGACTATAAACTCCTGAATTTGCGGAATAACATCTGTAACCCTAATAAATTCAATTTCATCCCTAAGCACATTTACTTCGCTTAGGTCTTTTAAAAATTCGTCGAAGTAGAACTTGGTAAAATCCCTCAAGTTTTCAACTGTGGCCGTCTGTCCGTGTTTTTCAATTGCGCCTTTAATAGTTTTGTCGTCTATGTCTGTAATGTTCATTACCCATTTTGGGTTGTAACCTTCAAGTTTTAAGGCGCGGTAGAGCAAGTCTGACGAAATATAAGTACGCAAATTGCCAATATGGGCATGGTTATAAACAGTCGGGCCGCAAGTGTAGAGGTTTAGTTTTTGCTGCTTGGGCACTTCCTGTACTAATTTCGTAAGGGTGTTGTAAAGTTTTAACATGGAGATATTATAGCAAACCGCTTGTTTTTGGTATAATTCTTTTGTAAGGAGGGTTTTGGCTCATGAGCAGGCTAGTACTGTTTCCCTCGACCACTGCGGGTTTGTATTTTTGCTTGCTAGTCTTTAAGGTTGGGGCTTGTACGCTTACTACCAGCTTTTGGGTCTGGTTGGACGAGCCAACCTATGAGGACTCCTAATCGTAAAGCGGCAAAAAAGCCCGGGTAACCGCCCGGGCTTTTCTTTTTTTAATTTTTTGAATTACCTAACAAAATTTCTAAATGGCCTTCGCGCAACTTTTGCAAACCAAAACTTTTATCTTTTCCGCCTAAAATTTTTGCCAAGTGCATTCCTCCCATAAAGTGGGGAGAAATTACATAGTCCACCCCATTTTCGTATAAAATTTTAGTTTGGGTTTCGTCCTGCGCGGAAAAAATAAGTTTTGGTTTTATGCGCCTGCGTGCGGTATGCCTGTGTATGGAGTGCAATAAACTTATATTGTCATTAAAATCCGGTAGGGTTGAAATTACCATTTTTGCCGCCGGCATATTTGCCTGTTCCTGCACAAAGTCGTCAGTAATGTCCCCGCAAATTACAAACAAGCCTTCCTGCGAATATTTTTCAACAACATTCGGGTCAAAGTCCACAATTACAAAAGGAGTGCTTTGTCTGGTAAGCTCGGGCACCAAATAGTGTCCCAGCCTGTGCACGCCTACCAGAATAATATGGTTTTTTAACACTACTGTATGCTGGTGCCTTTCCGCTGCCCCGCCCTTAAAATCAAAAAACCTTAAGGGTCCTTTTAGCCACTCGTAAACTTGCGCCGAGTACATAATAAGGTATGAAGATATTGCAATAGTTATCATTGCAACCAGCGTTGCCAGTTCAACGTCGCGGTTTTGCAGTCTGCCCAAAGCCAGTCCCGAAGCAACCAAAATTAAACTAAACTCCGAAACCTGGCCCACGGTCATAGCTGTAAAAAACCCGGTTCTGGGTTTATAGCCAAAAAAACCTAAAGCTATCAAAATAATTAATGGGTTTATTATAAGCACTGCGGCCGAAATGATAAGTGCCGGCTTTATTAGCCCGCCCAGGTTATAAAACAGCAGGTGCGTACCGAGCAAAATAAAGAAAATCATTATAAATAAATCTTGTATGGGTTTAACTTTACCCGAAATTTCGTAATGCACACCGCTTCTGCCTAAAGCCAGGCCTGCCAAAAATCCTCCAATTTCCAAACTAAACCCAACAAACGGCAGGGCAAAAAAAGTAGCCAAGCCCAAAGCCCAGGCAATGGAAAAAACCAGCATCAGCTCGTCGTTATGGCCAATTGACCTCACAATTTTGGGTAAAACTTTCAGGCTAACCCACCAAAGAACCAAAAGCAAAATAAGGCTCCTGACAATAACCATAACCAAGCTTTGCCAAAGAGGCAGGCCCGTGTAAATGGTCGGCTCGCCGCCAGTACCCAAAGTTGTCAGGAAAATTAAAAGTAAAATAGCAATTAAGTCCTGGGTAAGATGAATGCCGATAACCATTTTTCCGTACAGGCTTTGCAAATCCTTTTTTTCGCCTAATAGCTTAACTACTATTATTGTAGAAGCAAAGGTAAAAGCCGGAGCAAGGTAAAGGCAGGCGGAAGTGGAAAAACCTAAAGACTTCAAAAGGGCGTACATAACCACTGCGGCAAAACCTACCTGCAAGACAGCTGTTAAAACCGCAACCCGGCCAATTTTTTTAAGCTGTGAAATGTCCAGCTGCATACCCACCATAAACAACAAAAGCGTAACGCCAACTTGCGCCAGCGCTGAAAAAACGTCTGACTGGCGCATTTGGTAATATCCAAAAGGCCCGACAATAAGCCCGGTAATAATGTAGCCAATTATGCTGGGCTGCCTAAGCAGCGAGACAAAAAACGCTACTATGCCGCCCAAAATTAAAATTATTGCAAATTCTACAAAAAGTTGGTTCACAAACCTCCCAGGGTTTTATTTTAGTTTCCGTAGGTTTAAAAATTTTATTTATTATAGCATTAAATTTATTTAAGTGCTACAATCTTTCACAGAAGGAGGAGCAAGATGGAAAAAACCAGACTTGAGATCCCCATAGACAAAGTGGAAGTGGTACATGACGCCTTTGGCACTGGGCTTAAGGTCAACGATGGCCTTTATACCTTTTACCACTTACCCGATGATAACAACCCTCCCAAAGAGGAAGTCGGTGGGGTCAACGATTGAGCACCCAAATTAATTGAGTCGGCCGTGACGAACGTCACGGCCTTTTCTTTTTGTTCTAAAATGCTATGCTTTTTATAAGGAGGATCCCTTAAATGAAAGAAAAACAACCGCGTGACTTGCCTATAGATTACGCCTCATTACCGCTTCAAGAGCGACTGGTGTTGCTTAAGCAATCCCTTGATCACACACCACACTGGTCACACTCGAAGAACTGAGGCGCATGGATCGCCAGCTTTGCGCTTTATATGGCATCGCCGGAATGCTTTACGATCAGCCGGAAACTAAAGCGTGAGCTTGATGGCCGCGGCGTAACACATCGCCGCGGCCTTCCCTTTTTTGGAGCAGTTGCTACAATTTTATTAAGGAGGATGATATGAAAAAGTCCTTAAAACAGCCCGAAATGACAGACAAAGTGAGAGATGCACTCCTGCGTGGTTGGGGTAGAGTTGCCGGAAGTATGTCCGGTTCACCTGCGGGCCAAAAGAAGGAGCTCATACGCGTTCTCAAAAAACATAAAAAAAGATCCCGCTCACAGTAGTTGTTTGCGGATATAGCGACCGGCAAGTTTTCCGGCCGCTTTCCTTTTTGCCAGAAATATTGTAAAATAAAAACATAATTTTATTAAACTATATCCTTTGGCTCAAAGAAACTTCTGCGCCTCAGGGTAAAATCTAAACAATGCAATTGAACGTCATTTTTTTTATTGGCCCCCAAGGAAGCGGCAAGGGGACCCAGGCTAAGCTTTTAGCAAAAAAGCTGGACTTTTTTTATTGGGAAATGGGCGGGATTTTACGAGAAGTTGCGGCGGGGGATTCAATTTTGGGCATTCGAATAAAGAATTTAATAGATTCAGGGGTGCTTTTGCAGGATGAAGACTTATATCAGGTGGTAAAAATGAGACTGGGCGAAATTTCAAAGACCCAGGGCGTAATTTTTGACGGCATTCCCAGAAGAATTGGCCAGGCCGAAGCTTTGCTCAACTTTTTAAAGGAACAGGGACGGGAAAATTTTACAACCCTGTACATTAGCTTGCCTAAAGCTGAATCTGTCCAGCGCTTGCTTAAAAGGGGACAGCTGGAAAAGCGGGCCGACGACACTTTGGAAAAAATTGAATTTCGTTTGCAGCAATACGAAGAAGAAACCCTGCCTGTGCTGGATTTTTTAAAACAGCACACGCAATTTTTTGAAATAGACGGCTCCCCGCAAATCCATGAGGTTACAAAAAAAATTGAACAAACACTCGGGGTTGACCAGTCATCGCCTCTCATCAAAAAACTTTAATTATGAAAGGCCAACCTTTTAACATAATACTTTTAGGCGACCCTGCTGCCGGGAAAGCCACTCACGGGAGGTTTTTAGCGTCTAAGTACCATTTGTACAATTTGGATATGGGCAAAGAACTAAGGGCCCTGGAGGGTAACCAAAAACTTAGGGCAAAGTATAAATTGGACCAAACCCTTGACCGCGGCAAGCTTACACCCACTGAACTGGTAAGAAAAATCTTGCGCTACAAAATACACTCCACACCCAAAAAGCAGGGCATACTTTTTAACGGTAGTCCCAAAATGCTCGGAGAGGCCAAGCTGGTTGTAAAATGGCTCCGCCAGGAAAAGCGCCAACAGGTGCTTTTTGTTTATTTAACAATTCCGTTAAAAGAAACAATGCGTAGAATGACCAGCCGCAAAACTTATTTTCGCGGAAAGTTTTCCAAACGCCCGGACGACAACAACAACGCTTTAAAAAACAGAGTAGCCTATTACCAAAAAAATATAAAGCAGGTTGTTTCTTATTTTAAAAAACTTTATCCGTTTGTTAAAATTTCTACTTCAGGCACAATTCCCGGCGCCAAAAAAAGACTTTTAGCTTCGATAACTAAATATGAGCAAAAAAGGGTTAATTAAAACTCAAGAAGAAATTGAAATAATTGCCGAGGGAGGGAAAATTCTTCACGATATTTTGCAAAAGACTGCCGGGCTTGTAAAACCCGGCGTTTCTACCTTTGAGTTAAATGCTTTTGCGGAAAAAGAAATTGTTTCTTCAGGCGGCAGGCCAAGCTTTAACGGGTACGGAGACAAAAAAAATCCTTTTCCCGCAGGTTTATGCACTTCGCTGAACGATGTTGTGGTGCATGGTATTCCTTCGCAAACGGCTATTTTAAAATCCGGAGACATTTTAGGGCTAGACATTGGAATGGAATACAAAGGCCTGTATACTGACCACGCGCTTACAGTGGCTGTGGGACGGGTGTCAGATGTAGGTTTAAAACTCATCCAAACCGCAAAAAAATGCCTGGACGCGGCGATTGCCCAGGCAAAAGCCGGAAACAGGATTGGTGATATAAGTTTTGCTATTGAATCAACTGCTAAAGCGGCCGGTTTTTCCGTGGTGCGCGACTTAGTCGGGCACGGGGTGGGCTACGAAGTCCACGAGGACCCGGCTGTTCCCTGCTACGGTAAAAAAGGCACCGGGTTGGTTTTAAAAGAAGGTATGGTTTTAGCCATTGAGCCTATGGTTTGCGAGCACGAATATTTTGTAAATGTAGATGCTGACGGCTGGACAATTAGGACGGCCGACGGCGGGCTTTCTTCACATTTTGAACACACGGTAACAGTTGGAAAAAATGGGGGAAGAGTTTTAACCTAGTCTTTACACAAAACTATTTTTATCCTATACTTTCTCCTGCGAGTTTGTAACTCGTAAATGAAATGGGCCTGAGGCCCATAGGAGGAAAAATGAAGTTTACTTTTGACAACGAAATACACTTCCGCGGACACGGTGTCGGGCCTAGGAGGCTTGTTACTTCCGAGGAAAGGACCTTTGTATTACAGGTTTACACAGCCATACAAGAAGGGCTGGGCGAGCTGAGCAAACACGCGCAGGTGCTGAAGATTCGCGCAACAAAGCTGAACGACCCGGCCGGATCGTATGACCCAACTTACCTGGAAATCTCCATGATTTTCACCGCTTTCGGTCAAGAGACCATGTGCATTCCTGAGCCGGAAAATGAGTACAAGCTCTCTGATTTTGAAATCGGCAGAATCGCTCCGGAGCGTGTCGCGGAAAACTTTCTCGCCTTGGTTAAAGTGGGCCTGCCGGCTTTAGTGCGAATAAGAGCGGAGCAATTGATCGCAACCGCTAGACTGGCGGAATTTGTGTAGATTTGCACCTGGCAAGCGGCGTCTGCCAAGACGCCGCTTGCCTTTTTTCACATTTTGAACACGCACTGTACCTAAAAAAAAGGGGGGGCTTATGCAATCTAATTCGGGATTCTCTTCTCTGAATGAGGAAATCCATGACCACATACGACGCTGTATGGAAGGCCAATGTTCATTTCAGGACGATAAACTACACAAATTCTGCGAGAAAATTGCCTGGGCAATTATGAATCATGACCACGCTGATTGGCGTATGATACCGGCATTTGTTGTATCAGGTTGCGTCCAATGGGTGGGCAGGTTGTTCTTGCGCCGATGAACATCAGCTCCAAAATTCCAAAAAAAACGGCTTCTGACTTTCCTGCAGAAGCCGTTTAATTTTTTACTCTTCGTACTTGACGAATTAAAGTGATTTTGGTACACTATTGACAATTAAATATCCAAAGACAGTTGGTGATCGAAAGATCGTAAATTATGAAAGATTCCCGCCTTCGCGAGGATGACATCATAAGCCCACCGAGGAAATGAAAATCAGACTGCTGATTTAATTTTGTACTCGGTTAAAAGCCGAGTTTTTGTTTTTTTAAAAGGATATTTAACAGTAAAGGTCGAAAGTAGTAAGAATCAAGATCCAAAAGCTAAGAACCAAACAAATTTCAATATTTAAATATTAAATATTTGTGCTTGTTTGGTACTTGTGAATTGGTACTTAAATCAATTATGGCTAAATTAAAAAGTCAAAAAGAAAAAGATTTAACCGAATTAACGGACAGAATTAAGTCCGCTAAATCGGCTGTCTTAACAGAATACAGAGGTACTACAGTAAAAGACTTAGACAAATTCCGCAGGGAGCTAAAAAAAGAAGGTGTGGTTTCCAAAGTCTATAAAATAACTTTGATAAAGAAAGCTTTGGCAGCCGCCGGCATCCCTTCCGAGCAAATAGACTACAAAACTCCGGTAATCCTTTCTACTGCGACAGAAGACGAAACATCTGCTGCAAGGATTATAAAAAGTCTTTCTAAAGAGATAAAAACTTTGGTAATTTTGGAAGGTCTTTTAGACGGCAAGCTCGTAGACAAGCAAATGGTTTTAGCTTTGGCAGATTTGCCGACCAAAGACCAGTTGCGAGCGCAGTTTATGTCAGTACTTAACGGCCCCATTTCCGCTTTTGCCCGCGTGCTAAACGCCCGCGCAAAGAAAATGGAAGAACCGGCTCCTGCTGTAGAAGCAGCTGTGGTTGCAGCCTAATATTTATAAATTAATTAGTTGCGAGTTGGCGAGTTGCGAGTTTCTAAACCCGTAACGCGTAACCCGTAACAGAACTAACCCATACAATATGTCAGATGAAGTAAAGAATGTTGAAGTCCCCGCAAAGTTTAAAACTGTTGTGGACCACGTAGAAAAGTTAACAGCCATTGAGTTGTCTGAACTTGTAAAAATTTTAGAAGAGAAGTTTGGTGTAAGCGCCGCTGCTCCCATGATGATGGCCGCTGGCGGAGCCGGTGCTGGAGCTCCTGCCGCCGAGGAAAAAACCGAATTTACGGTTGAATTAACCGAAGCCGGACCGAACAAAATTAACGTAATTAAAGTTGTGCGCGAAGTTACCGGCCTTGGACTTAAAGAAGCCAAGGACATTGTAGACGCAGCTCCTAAGACCGTTAAAGAAAACGTTGCTAAAGCCGATGCCGAAGCCTTAAAGAAGAAAATGGAAGAAGCCGGCGCTAAAGTGACTTTGAAATAATATAGTTTTATTATTTCAAAGTCATCCTGAGGGAGCGAAGCGAGGGATCTTTTTACCAAAAACCGCTACTGTTCAAGTAGCGGTTTTTAAATTAAGATATCTTTATGCCAAATTTTTGGACACAATTAAATAAGCCCATTTTTTGCCTTGCGCCTATGGTGGATGTTACGGACGTGGCGTTTCGGGAAATGTTTGCTAAGTACGGTAAACCGGACGTTTTTTATACTGAATTTGTAAATGTTGACGGCTTAACTCATCCCGAGGGCTACAAAAGGTTATCGCAAGATTTAAAATTTACAGAAATTCAACGGCCAATTGTGGCGCAACTCTGGGGCAGGGAGCCGCAAAAATTCCACGATGCTGCTAAGATAATTGCGAAACTCGGGTTTGACGGGGTGGACATTAATTTCGGCTGCCCGCAGGACAAAGAGATTGGCCAAAAAACCTGCGCGGCTTTAATTTTAGAACCGGAGCGGGCAAAAGAAATTATAGCCGCAACAAAAAAAGGCGCAGGCGGCTTGCCTGTTTCGGTCAAAACAAGATTAGGCTACAGCAAAATTGAGGAAATGAATGCCTGGCTTAGGCATCTGTTATTGGCCGAGCCCGCAGCTATTGCTCTGCACGCCAGAACCAAGCAAGAAAAAAGTAAAGTTCCGGCTCATTGGGGTGCAATTGCGCAGGCGGTCAAAATTCGCAACCAAATTCAATCAAATGTCATTGCGAGAAGCGTAAGCGACGAAGCAATCTCAAACAAGGAAAAGATTGCTTCGCCTTCGGCTCGCAATGGCAGGACTCTGATCATCGGCAACGGTGATATCAAATCGCGCGAGGAAGGGTTAAGTAGAGTTAAAGAAACAGGCTGTGACGGAATTATGGTTGGTAGGGGAGCTTTTGGTAGCCCATGGTTTTTTCGGAAAGATAATTTTGAGCCCACTATAAAAGAACGCCTGTCTGTTATGCTGGAACACGCGCGATTGTATACACAGGAATTTGAAGGGAAAAAATCTTTCGCAATAATACGCAAGCATTTTAAAGCTTACGCAAACGGGTTTGACGGAGCTTCTGAATTACGAGCTGAATTAATGACAACAATCGGTGTGGGAGAAGTTGAAAATATAGTAAACAAATTTTTGAAAACAATTCAATAATCAGTCTGTTAATAATTTAGACGGCCGTCTAAATTATTAACAGACTTCAACCACGTCATTTTAAAGAAAATTGTTTTTTTAAATCTCTATCATCATCCATTTCTTCAATTTTCATAATCCTTATATAGCTAATCAGTCCGGTAGTTTTTAAATATTTTATTGCATCCCGATTCAAAGGGTAGGGGCTAATAAAGACGCTTGCCTGTAATTTACGGAAATTGTTTGATTTTAGCAGAAAACGAAGTTTTTGGCGTTCATCCCTCGCTTCCTCCGGAATATCAAAAATAAATAACCGCCATTTGCCGTCCCACTTACCAATGTTGGGAATTTTTGCTTTCGCGATTAACGCCTCCAACTTGCCTGCTTTGGTAAGTTTCAAAAATTTTTGGGCGTTTTTATCTACAATTTTAATAAACCCTTTACGCGCCAGATAATAAACCATTTGACGATAGTGCTCATACTCCACATCTCTTCCGAACAAAACCTTATTGCGCAATTTGTAAGGATTAACAAAGGGCATGGCCACACTTCCCGCTGCCACAATATGTAATAGAATTTTGCTCGTTAATGTAAAATCTTTTTTTGACATAATCGTATCGTTAATAATTTAGACGGTCGTCATTTTTATTAACAAGGTGGATAAAAAAATTTAAGGTAAACTTACCTTTAGCAAGCTTCCGTCGTTAAGCAAATACATAACTCTCTTTTTTTCATCAACTTCCAAATCTTTAAGGCCTGTGAAGCTGGAAGACTTTAAAGTGCTAATTAGGCTGCCGTTTTTCCCAAACACCAGCACCCGGTTGTTGCCCGAGTCAAGAACATATAAGTTAACAAAATCTTTTTGCGTATAAATTTTGCCGCTGCCGGAAAATGGCACAGCTAAAGTCGCAATGGAAAAATCCGCAAGCACACCTTTGGTAAATTTACTTACCCCATCTTTGCCTAAAACATAAATATTGCCGTCTATGGCTAAATCCACCGAAGAGCTAAGTACCGGGTTTTTTGCGCTTACAGTTGGTTTGGAAAGCGAGCCCGAAGCAACAACAAAACTGGTTATAGACTGGTTTTTCTTGTCCACTGTGTAAACACGGCTGGTAGATGAGTACCAGGCCAAACCCGCAAAGTCTTCTTTTTGGGGAACATTTGTCGTAAAATTCTGCCCAAGCTCGCCTGAACCTGTATTCCAAACGCGCAGAGCCGAACCGTCATAAACCACAACAGAGTTTTCCGATGCGGCAGCAGTCGCTAAAGCATTTACAGAAAGGCCTTTTAAGGCGCTGTCTTCTATTTTCTCACTCTCTCTGTTATAACTTATTACCGTCTGGTTGGCCTGAATGGCTAAATGCGCCGGGAGTTTAATTAAATTTTCAGCCTGACCTAAGCTGCCTAAATTAGTGGTTTCTACTTCCACTACTTTTTCCATTTGGCTTTTGGTTTTGTTAAACTCTTCTAAAACCTGTTTGTAAAAATCTTTATTGTCGTCGTTTATGCTTTCTTCGGGGGGAAGTTTGGCTTGGGCCTGGCGGAAAAAATCTGCGGCCTTTTGGTCATCCTGGTATAAAAGCGACGACTGGCTGTTGGAAAGAAGGCTTTGGGTTTCTTTAAGCTCATTGGTAATTTGTTCGTTGCGCGAGCTTTTGCCTTTTAAGTGAACGGCCACATAAACGCTAAAAATTGATGCGATAAGCAAAATTGCTATGGAAACCAAAAGGAGCCTTTTTGCCGGAGCCATTTGGCGGAAATTTTGCAGGTCTACCGCGGCCCTTGCGCTTTGCGCGCCGCTCTTTGCTTTTTTCCAAACAGCCCTGCCGTGGCCCAGGGTACTTCCGCCAAAAGCTTTTAATTTTTGCGAAAAGGGGATGTTCGGCAGCGCAGTTTGGGCTTTACGCCTGGAAGTCAGTGCGAAAGCCTGTTTTAAATAGCCCAAAATTTTACCCGGCAAACTAAAAACCGGGTTTGGCGTTCTGCTGCTATAATTTTCCAAGTCTATGTCTTCCTCTAAATTAACTCCCGGCAAAGTTTGTAAATTTAAAATTATACCGAACGAAACTGTGGTCTCGGCTGTCTGTTTAAGCAGTTCAATTATTGTGCGCGAGGCCGTTAAAAAGTCAGCAGTGTTTACAACACTCAGCAGCCTGTCCATGGAAACATAATTAAACAACTGCACTGTAGAAAGTATTAAAACGTCGTTTAAACGGATTTTGCCGCTGGCAAAATTTTCAAAAGTCTTTAGCGGATGGCTTTTGTCCTGGGAACAGGTAATGTCGGTATATTCGCGGCTGCGTAAAAGATACGCCGCAGTTTTACCGCAAGTGGCAATATGAAAATTTTGGCCGCTTTTGGTAGCCAAAATGCAGTTTAGCTTATTTACCCATTCTGTTTGCCCCAATGCGGCCAGTTTGCCAAGCTCTTCATTAACCGAGCTGAGCGCATTTTCGAAATTATTTTCATTGGCCTGGGTTTTGTAGGCACGTTTAAGTGTAGAAGCAATGGCTAAACAAATTCTTTCGCAGGCATCTTTGGCTGCAGGATTTAAGATGGGCAACTCTGCCACCATATAAATTTCATCTTCAGTCTGCCCGGCTTTTTCCGCCATTACATAAACGTAAGATGAAGAAGATTTGTTGTTGCCTAAGACTATTTTGGCTATTTGGGATTCTGTTTCTTCCATGAACAATGGCTAAATTTAACTTAAGCCCACATTAAAAACCGGCTTAAGTCCAATAACTTTTGATCCTTGTTATTATACAACATTTTCCTTAAAAACCAAAGCTTGTGCTATAATATTTTTATGCTAAAAGACATTATAAATTCCAAAACAGATTCCTCTATTCTAAGCTTCTTTTTAACCGCACCGCAAAGAAGTTTTTCTGTAAACGAGCTTTCCAGGAGACTCCATATTCCGCATTTAAAAACCGCCCGCAGCTTAAACAAAATTGCAACCGCCGGAGCCTTAAGAAGTTTCAGCAAAAAAGGCAAAAAATATTATCTCATAAACCCCAAATACAAACTTTTGCCGGAAATGAAAACTTTTTGGCTAAAAGCCGGCCCGGCTTACAGGGACGAGCTGTTTTCAGCAATAAGAGCCCTGGGCGAAATTAAGGCTGCATTTTTAAGCGGCATATTTTGCGGCTTTCCAAATTTGCCGGTAGACATTTTACTGGTCGGCAGGGTCAACCTGAACAAACTCGCAGATTTTTTAAAGTCAGCGGAAAAAATGATGGGCCAGGAAATAAACTACAGTGTTATGAGCGTGGAAGAGTTTGTCCAGCGCCGTGATACTTTTGACAAGTTTATAAAAGATATTTTTGACTACCGGCATTTAACCGTGGTTGATGAACTAAAAAAGCGGAAGTAGGTTAAAAATTTAAAGCAAGTCCAAAAATTTGGGCTTGTTTTTTATATATGTTTTAAAGGTCAAAACCGACCCTAATCTCGATGCGATGATGTTAATTCCGCCCTATTTTACAAAAATGCCCGCTTTTGGTAGAGTTGCCTAATAGCAGGTAGCATCTAAGGGGGAAAATATGCAAACCCGTGAAAGGACGCCAGAAAAACAAGGACAACCCGTAACAGTAGCAACTGAGGAGGATGCAAAAACCCAAAGTAAATTTAAGTGTTTAGACATCCCTACAGCCGCGGAGGACGTAGGGTATTCAGTAAGACACTTTCGACGAATTTTAGTTGACGATGGGATCCCCATTTTGCAAATTGGGAGGAAATTTTTCGTTTTGGATTCAGATCTTCAGCAATGGAAGGACGCTAGAAAAGCAAAAGGACCTCTGTTTGGTGACCGAATCCGAAGATCGTCGGGTGGGGGCGGCGAAACAGCTGTCGTAAGCAGGCAGAACTCACAAGCCGCTTACAACAGGCTTTTTGAGTCGATTTTTGGTTCTCCCAAAGCCCCACAACTGCCGATCAAGAAACTCACAAATTTCAAGGATCCCGAAGTTGAAGAGCGGAATCTAAGAGTGCTCGCAGCTTTGGACGCCCGCAATCGCCGTTCCCGAAAAGGTAAATACTCTGTCCAGCAAGAACTCGACCGTGGCGACGGGGAGCCGGAAGACTAGTAATGTCCTCGCATTCGAACCGGGAATTAAGCTTACGCAAGCTTAATTCCCGGTCAAAATTCAAATTTCTACAAACCCCCATCTTTTAAGTATAAAAGATGGTTTTTATTTTGGCTTATTTTGTCACTGTGGTATAATTAAATAAATGCCAGTTTCACAAATCCAAAACCTGTATTTAGAGTTTTTAAAAAATTTTCCGGCTCAAGTCCAGCCCATAATTTCAATTGGCCTGGCAGTGCTAATTATCTACTCAATTTTTAAGGTCATAAAAAAAGACTGGATTTTTTTAATTGCTCTTGTCATCCTTTTGCCGGGCAGCAAAACAATTTTAGAAAGTGTGTGGCAGGGGATTGTGACTTTTATTAATTTTTTATTAGACACCAAGTAATACAGTTCTTTATCCGGTTATTGTGGATAACTTAAAGGTAAACGTAAGTTTACCTTGTTTTTATTATGGTTTGACATAGAGTGAACGAACGTATAATATACCAATAGTTACAAATATACAGATGTACAAATGAAACTGATAAATACAAATTCAATTAGGGAATACGGTTTCTTTTATCCTGAGCTTTCATATAATATTAATGGTATTTTATTTCAGACTCACAATACTCTAGGTGCTTACAGCAAAGAGAAACAATATTCAGATTTAATTGAATCGATTTTAAAAGAAAAAAACATCAACTATAAAAGGGAGTGTAGAATTGGGGATAGTGGAAATATTGTCGATTTTATTATAGAAAACAAAATAATTTTAGAGCTTAAAGCGAAGCGGATTCTGACTAGAGAAGATTATGATCAACTTCAGCGCTATCTGCAGGAAACTCAGCTAAAACTTGGGATGCTGGTAAACTTTAGGAACCAATATATTAAACCTATCCGTGTTGTAAAGAGAGATGCCGTTGCCATTATCCATCAGTAGTTATTTGTTTCATTTGTTCATTCGTTAATTTGTATAATCATTAATCTTAAATCTATATGTCAAAAGAAATTACAGACAGGCAAAAACAACTCCTGGAATTTATTGTAAAGCAAATACGCGAACATAACCTGCCTCCCTCTATATCTGAAATGGCAACTTACCTTAAAGTAAAATCTAAAAATGCCGTTGCCAAACTTTTATCTGCTTTAGAAGAAGAAGGCTTTATAGAAACCAGCGGCAAAGCCCGAGGCATAACAGTTTTAGACGCTTTAGGTGAAGCTTTAGACAAAGGACTGGTGCGTGTGCCGGTTTTGGGGAATATTCAGGCCGGCAGCCCACACTTAGCCGAAGAACACGTGGAGGAATGGATTAATTTGCCTCAAACTTTAATAAAAAGCAGGCGAGACGTATTTTTGTTGAGAGTTCGGGGAGACAGTATGATAAACGCAGGAATTTACGAAGGCGACTTAGTAATTGTCAGGCCGACTAAAGATGTCCGCAATAACGACATTGTAGTAGCCCTGCTTCACGACGAAGCCACGGTAAAACGCTTTATTCAAATAAAAAACCGAGCCTACCTAAAAGCCGAAAATCCGGACTACAAAGATATTTACCCCAAGGAGGAGTGGATGGTGCAAGGGAAAGTGGTGGGAGTAATTAGAAATTTGGAGTAAGCATTACCCATTCCCGCGAAAGCGGGAATCCACAAACATGTATTTTGTTTATATTTTGGCAAATAAAAAGAACGGGACATTATATATAGGCTTCACCACAAACCTAATTAAAAGAGTGTGGGAACACAAAAATGAGTTGGCCGATGGCTTTACTAAAAAATATGGGATTAACAAACTAGTTTATTTTGAGTCATCAGATGTCAAAGAAGGTGTTTTACAAAGAGAGAAACGGCTAAAGAAATGGAATAGAGCCTGGAAAATAAAATTGATTAAAGAGGTAAACCCCAATTGGGACGACCTGTATTACCAAATTACGAGATAGATAATGGATCCCCGCGTTCGCGGGGATGGAGAAAATTTATGAACGAATTAATTAAACAAAAACTTAATATTATCAAACAGCTTTCCGGGCTTTGCGCTCATTGCAATACCAACAACCAGCGCCCTCATGCTTGCCCGGTTCAGGAAATTGCTGTAAGAATAGAATGCCTAAGGGGCGTGCCTTTAATAGTTAATAACGAATTTAAAGGGGTACTTTTTTCAAGGATATAAAAGCGGATGTTATAAATTGGAGGGAGTTCAAAAACTCAGCCTAAGTTTAAGGCTGAGTTTTTGAACTTTAAATATATTAAAAATTATGGTATAATATAAACATCATATGCCCAGTAATACAACTTTCAATTACCTTCTTAACTATTGTGAAAATTCAAAAAAATCCAATTTCGAAAGATTTGTGGTAAATATTTTAACAACCGATTAAGCACCACAAACTGCTTGAAGCAGTTTGTGGTTGAAAGTTGATATACTGGGTATGGCTTTACTAAAACGTAATAAAGGTTTAAAAATCCTATTTGTCGGCTCTGAAGCTGCGCCCTTTGTTAAAATTGGTGGTTTAGGAGAATTTTTGCATGCTTTGCCAAAAGCACTTTGTGAGCTTGGCCATGACGTCAGAGTTTTTATTCCCAAGTACGCAAGCATCAATTCCGAGGAGTTCCCTACGGAAATGGTGATCGAAGGCTTAAAGGTCCCAAGCAATGGTCAGGAAGACATAATTTGCAACGTCAAAAAGTACAAAAATGACAACAAGCCCGGGGAACCGGTTAATTACTTTTTGGAAAACCAGGAATACTACGAAAAACGCGGTAGCGTTTATGGGTACGACGACGACGCAGCCCGCTGGGCCCTGCTTTCAAAAGGCGCTTTGGAGTTTGTTAAACAAAACAAAGATTTCCGCCCGGACATTATTGTTGCCAACGACTGGCAGGGAGGGCTTTTGCCAAATTACATAAAAGTGGTTTACCAAGACGATCCCGTGGTATCTAAAATTCCGGTGGCTTTTATTATTCACAACCTTCACTTCCAGGGGATGTTTGACCATCACCACATAAGCGAAATGGATTATGACGACGGAAAGTCGGAAATACCCGCGCTTACCGACCCAAAGCTACTTAAAACTAACTTTATGCGCCGCGGGATCCGTTATGCAGACGCTATAAGCACAGTTTCGCCGCATTACGCCCGTGAAATTACTACGCCGGAGTACGGGGAACTGTTGGACAAACTGCTTGCGGAACGCCGCTCACATTTGTCCGGAATTTTAAACGGCATTTCTTACGAAAAGTACGACCCGGAAAATAATGTATATGTTGAACATAAATATACCCATAAAAATTTAGCGGCGCGCAGGAAAAATAAAAAAATCCTTCAGCAAAAGTTTAATCTTGAAGAGAGAGACGACGTTTTTGTCGCCGCCATAGTTTCGCGCTTTACCGAACAAAAAGGTATGGACTTAATTATTGAAACTATTGAACCTCTTTTGAAGAATTTTGATTTCCAGTTTGTCATTGTCGGCTCCGGCGAGTCTAAGTTTATGACCTATTTTGAGGAGCTGGATAAAAAGTACCCCCAGGTAACCGCCCATCTCTCCTTTGACGAAATTTTACCTCACGTAATTTTTAGCGGAGCCGATATGATAGTTATTCCGTCCAAGTTTGAACCTTCCGGGCTTACCCAAATGGAGGCAATGCGTTACGGGCTTGTGCCTTTGGTCCGTAAAACCGGCGGGCTTGCAGACAGCGTGGAGGACTACAATGCCAAAGAGCAGACCGGCACGGGTTTTGTTTTTGAAAATTATTCCCGCTACGCTTTTTATGGAGCTTTTGTCAGGGCGCTGGAAACTTTTAAATACGACGCGGTTTGGCAAAACATCCAAAAGCGGGCAATGACTGCCAATTTCTCCTGGGAAAAATCTGCAAAAGAATATGTTGAGCTGTTTAAAAAAGCACTAAGCAGGCTCAAAAACTAAACCTACAAAATTTTAAGTTTACAATTTCAATAGTGCCCATATGCCCGTCTCGGGCAAAAAAACAAAATTAATAGGAAGGGAAAAAACAATGCTAAAACATAAAAAAGGAAGACTTCACTACCACATAACACCGTGGGTAGCTATGGTAATTATTGCGGCTTTGGCCGCGCTGGTCGCCATTTGGCTTTGGACAAAAGCGAACGATTCTTGGGTTTATACGAACGATCCTACCCGATACCCAAAACTACGTCAAAGCTTTTCTAAAGTTATTACAGCTGTTGGGACAGTGGGCTGGAAAAGCTACAGGGATGACGGTTACGGCTTTATGCTTAGGTACCCTGCTAAGTACCAAAAAACAGTCGGTAGCATAGTGGGCTCGGTGCTGGGTACAACCAAGGCTCCGGTTTTTGGGACCTCGGTAGGCCCGTTGGTTTTTGTAAAAGTTGAACAGACTGCTTTAAAAAATAAAGCCCGCGCTAAATTTAATTTCTACTGGGAAAGCAACGACTGCATAAAAAAATCGGTAAATACCGGATTGGACATAAAACTTGTCTTTTGTGAAATAGAAGGTGAGGCCATAAATTACGGGCTGGTAAGAGGGGAGGAGTTTGATATTTTTGTGGACGGTTACACCGCCGGATATGACAAGGAGTTATTAAACACCTACGGCCTGCCGGGAAAATCGGTAACCCCTGAAGAAATGTTGACCATTCTTTCTACGTTCACTTTTCTTCCGCAAGCCACAACCGGAACCTTGTACGGAAAGGCTACTATAGTGTGTCCGGGTACGCTATGTTCTTCCTCACCCGAAGATTACCTGTCACGCGAAATTATTGTTTTTAAAAGTGACGGCACAACTGAAGTGGCGCGCAGTTATTTAAAAAGTGACGGGACATACACCCAAAAACTGCCGGCGGGGGAATACATACTTGATATGTCTTCTTCGTTTGTGGGAAGCAGCCAGGAGTTACCAAAAAAAATAACTATAACGGCCGGCCAGACTACAACGTTCAACTTTAATATTGACACCTCACGTTAGTTGAAATGGAAAACCAAATCCCTCAATCCCAAAATTCGCTTCCTCCCAAACCCCCAACAAATCCGACACACTGGGTAGTTATTGGCTTGGCAGCGGTTTTAGCTGCGGGAGGGATTATTTACTATGCCAACAAACCTCAAGTTGATGATACTAATACTTTAGTTAAACATCAGGATGAATTTAAAGATTGGAAAACTTATATAAATGAAGATTTTGGTTTTGAATTAAGGATCCCCTCCGATTGGTCTGTTGAAAAACAAGAATCTAAAGAAGAGCTTTTCTTCTATTCGCAAGTCTCAAAAGATGGTAATCAAGCGTTGCGTGAACGCTGTAAAGACCCGGTCATTCAGGAAAAAGAACCAATGGAATGTTCCAGAATAAATATCGACCTCTATTTCTATCTTACTGAATTGGAACAAAACGGTACTTCCAATTTTGAAGTAGAAAAAATAAATGACATTGAATGGATAGTCACTCAGGGAGAAAACATAGGGTTGCGTTACACAACAAATAAGAAAGGTAAATCTTATGTTTTTAAGGTTTTTCCGGAAGATAAAGTGAAATTAACTCAAATCCTCTCCACCTTCAAATTCACCACCGCAGTTAATACTACAGACTGGAAGACTTATACGAACAACGAGTATGGGTTTGAGATTAAGATTCCTGCAGATTGGACAACTATGAAGAAAAATGGAAGTTTGGCATTTTTATCGGATCAGACGAAACAATTTTATGATAAATACCAAAAAGAGTGCGTTCTTACAAACTATAAAGGTGAGAATTGTGGTGGTGAATTTAATTTTGTTGATATGCTCTTTAGAAACTTGGATTATTACACGGCTGTCAACGGGCAATATGCTCAGCCATTAGCTACCGATAAGGTGACAATCACTAATAAAGAGTGGCTAAAATTCGAAGCTGGGGAGCTTTTCGGTGAAACCAATTATCAATTGGAGCACGGGGGGATGTTTTATAATTTTGTAATTTATCATACAGGAAATGTTAGCGAAGAAACCTTTGAAAAAATCCTCTCCACCTTCAAATTCATAGAAAGTACTCCGGTAACCGGGCTCAAATACAATGAAGACTTTACTCTACTGCTGCCCGAAGACTGGACAATTGCCGCTACCACCAAAAATTCCGGCAGCTCTTTGGTGAAAGGAGATTTACTGGACAAATATATTATGTCATTGCCCAGAGAGTATAACGGCTCCGTCACATCCATTGCCGCAGAAGTGCATATTTTTTCTGACGACAAACTTGCAGGTTACCATTATGACTACAACTGGGTTTTTTATGACCGAGCAGATGGCAAATGGTATTCTATGGGAGACCTTTACTCTATTAGTAGTACTCTTACATACAAAAAAGATAGCCCTATAATATTAAAGGCAACAATGAACACTTCCTCCGGCCTTCCGGTATATTCTGAATTCGGCTATGGCGATGCCGGCTGTGGCAGTACTCACAGCTTAATTCATTTAAAACAGTTGGGCATTATTGTTGACTTCAAATATAACAGTTGTTATGAAGGTTCAATGGTTGAGGATCTAGACGGTGAAGAAGCAGAGAAAATCTTTTCAGATTTTGAAAAAAAGTGGGAAGAAGTAATAAAATCTTTTGAATTAAAGCCTCTTTAAAATTTGTTATGGAACCACAACAAATCCCAGAGCCCCAAAACTCGCTTCCTCCCAAACCTCCTACAAATCCAATATACTGGATAGTTATTGGCTTGGCGGCGGTTTTAGCTGCGGGAGGAATTGTTTACTATGCTAACAAACCACAAGTTGATGATTCTAATACTTTAGTCAAACATCAAGACGAATTTAAAGATTGGAAAACATACACAAACCCAGAATATGGATTTGAATTTAAATATCCGGCAGATTTAGGACCGCTAGATGACAAAAATATCGACTCCTATGGTTTAGGGATGGATATGAAAGGAATAAAAGTTCAAATAAAAGCTGCCCGAGATTGTGTGAAGTTGGAAAATTTTTATAAAAACTCTAGCGGCGGTTCCGAAAAAATCGAATACATTGGCCCTTTGGTTAACTTGTCTGACGGTGCGCATGGAATAGAGATTGAATCGAATTATTCCAGTCCTACATCAACATCCCGTAGTTTTATTATCTCGAAAATGATTTGCCAGCCAAGCGATAGGTCCTATTCTCTTTGGTTTACCACTAGCGACGGGACCTTTGACATTTATAGGAAGTTTTCGGAAAATAAGGAATTTAGGAATCACAGAGAGCTAATACCAAAAATTATTTCTACTTTTAAGTTTACCCTTCCTCTAGTTAACGATCCCGCTTGGGAAACTTTTAAAAATGAAAAATTTGGCTTTGTAGTCTCTTATCCTTCAGGTTTTGGCAACTTTGAAGATAAATTTTCTTTTGGCTATTCGACGTCTGAAATCTTTTTTTGCGTTTTTGACGATGGCACCATTAACTACTGGCCATTTGACCTCACAGATTATGAATCTGGGGGTGGCTATGTGGTTGGACGGGGTTCTCAGAGGTGTCAAAGATTACCGTTTGAGATAACAGCCAAATACAGTGGCGGGAACGATGAAAATCCGTTCAAGCTTTCTAAGGTGGAAAATAAATATACGGATATTTATATACAAGAATATACTGCTATGCAACCAAAGGTAGATGGCCAATTTGAGCCTAGAGTTGTACGTAGTGTGAAAATAGAAGTGCCAAGCTTTTTAAATTTAACAGATTATGGCAAAAAGGTTGCGAGCATTAGCTTTAGTCCGAGGAATAAAGAAGCCGATGATATGCTTGAAGAAGTTTTTTCCACCTTTAAATTCACTTCCCCGATTTTCGAAAAATTTAAATACTTGGGAGTAGACGAGTTATTGGAATATTCGGAAGATACAAAATGGAATTTTGATGTAGCGAATACTTTTTTTACCTATATTGATAACGATAAAGGCTTCTATTTTTTAATTCCCTACAACGACAAGTGGGGCAATACAGAAATCAAACTTAAGCCTTCTGAACAAACGGCTGACGGTAAAATTTATTTTGGAAACGCATATGGTGGCTGCGAGGGCGGCTGTGCAATAGGTCGAGATATGTATATGTACGTTGATAAATATAAAAGCGCTCAAGATATAATTGCGGAGTTAAAAGGAAGCGAGTACTACGAGTATATGTTCCCGACTAAACCAACAATCCTGAAATTTAATTCACTCGAAGCCGTAAAATACGAAATGGGAGAGCTGAAAGCCGATAAATACATAATAGTTGTCGGTAAAAAATTTAACTATGTTTTTTCCGGCGTTGAAGCACCTTTTGAAGACCTGGAACAAGCTGCAAAGACTTTAAAACTCATTGACTAATCACTAACCGCTACTAAATGCGCTGGGCAAATTTTTTACATATGTACCAACCGGCAGAGCAGCAGCCGGACATATTACAGGCCGTTATAGCCCAAAGCTACCGGCCTATTATTGAGGGCCTAAAAGAGCACAAGCACGTCCGTTTGACTTTAAACATTAACGGCGCGCTTTTGGAATTGTTTGAAAAAAACGGTCACAAAGATATTTTGCAAATGTTGCGTGACTTAGCCGAAGACGGGAGAATTGAATTTACCTCGTCAGCTAAATTTCATGCATTATTGCCTTTTTTAAACCACGGCGAAATTGTCCGCCAAATTGAACTAAATAACGAAACGCTCAAATTTTTTTTGGGTAAAAATATCAAAATTAAAGGTTTTTTCGCCCCGGAAATGGCTTTTGATGCAAAACTCGCACCCATAGTGGACTCTTTGGGCTTTGAGTGGATGATACTAGATGAAATTTCCTGCGGTGGGGAAGTGGGACAAATAGACCGAAACGTAATTTACAAAATTAAAGACACAAACTTAAGCGTATTTTTTAGGGACAGGCGCTTGAGCAACTTAATTATGAGCGCGGTTGTAAGATCCAGCGACACGCTTGCAGAAGCTATGAAAAGCGACCTACAACAGCCTTCCTACATTGTTACGGCTATGGATGCAGAAACTTTTGGACATCACCGTCCTGGCCTGGAGAAAATGCTGTTTGAAATCTTTAAAACCAAGGAATTTGACCTTGTCCAAATTTCCGACCTTGCCAAGCACTACAAAAAAACTAAAACTATAAAACCTACCAATGCGACCTGGGCTTCCAGCAAGCAGGATATAGAAAACGGCAGTCAGTTTCTTTCCTGGTCTGACCCGGAAAACCAAATCCACAAATGGCAGTGGGCGTTTACGGAAATGGTTTTAAAAGAAGTGTATAGCTTGGACAAAAAGCACGAACGTTACGAACTTATACGAGCAAAAATGGATGTTGCTTTGGCCTCAGACCATTTTTGGTGGGCATCGGCCAAGCCGTGGTGGAGTTTGGAAATGATAGAAGACGGAGCCTTTAGGCTCCTGGACGCGTTAAGGCACATTCCAAATATAGAAAAAACAAAACTGGATTTGGGAAGTTACTATTACGAAAAAATTATTGCTACGGCATTTAATTGGCAGAGGACAGGCAAAATTCGGCAAATGATGGCCGAACAAAATGCAATTTTGCGTATTCCGTTTAAAGACAGAACCGTTAGCAAAGGCGGCGCAGAAGAAGGTGTGTATTGGGCGTTTGTAGATATGATGAAAGATTTAGAAAAGCAGGCCACTTTGAAAGGGGAATATGAAAAAGCAATTTTGTGGAGGGACGCTTTGTATAAACTTGAAAATAAACTGGATATCTACGATACTATAAATGCCATAGACCTGTTGCGCGTAGAAGTGCCTAACAAAGAGGTTGAAGAAACTATAGAAAAATATAAAGCTAAATATTACAAAATCCGTGGGGGGCAGCCGGAACAACGAGGTTCTTAACATATGCCAACGCCGCAGGAATTTGACCAGTGGTTTGAAAATTTTAAAAAATCGCCCCAGTATGCCGACTTAAAGAAAAAGCCTGTGGCGTTTTTTTCTGCGGAATACGGACTTCTAACGGACATACCCACTTACGCGGGCGGTCTTGGAATTCTCGCCGGGGATTTTGTGCAGGAAGCAGGGGACAGGGAGATCCCTTTACTTGCAGTCGGGCTGTATTATCGTGAAGCCCAAAATAGTTTAAGGCCTGTTAATTATCCTCCGCAGGACTATGTTGCTAAAGGGGATCTTAAATTAGTAACAAACGAGCATGGGGAAAAACTTTTAATTTCTGTGCCCATTCACCATTCTGTAGTTTGTGCCCAGGCCTGGCAATGGAGAAAAGGCAATGCTGTGGTATATTTGCTTGACACCAATGTTCCGGAAAACCAGCAGCAGGACAGGGAAATAACTGCGCGGCTTTACACTGAAGACAGGGAAATGCGCCTCAAGCAGGAAATGGTTTTAGGTATTGGGGGGTTTAGATTCCTGCAGGCCTTAGGCTTCCATCCGTCTGTTTATCATTTAAACGAAGGCCATTCCGCGTTTTTAGCCCTGGAACTGGTGAGCCATGAAATGAAGCACCAGCGAACAGATTTTTCCAACGCCTGCGAGTTTGCAAAAAAACATATAGTTTTTACAAACCATACATTAGTGGCCGCGGGGCAGGAGCAATTTGCCACCGAGTTAGTTTCCGCAATGCTGGACAAATACGCGGAAGAACTGGCCTTGCCCGTAGGCGACATAGTTGCGCTGGGAACTATTGAGGGATCCAACATTTTTGCAATGACTTCTCTCTCATTCCGGCTTTCCAGCCAGACGAACGGCGTTAGCAAGCTCCATGCCAGCAAAGCCCTGGAAGTTTGGCCTAAAAATCCTATGCAGTCTGTAACCAACGGCATTTATGTGCCGAGGTGGGATAAAATTGGAGCTGCTAATGAAGGCAACTTTTGGCAACAGCACCAAAATAACAAAAATGAGCTTTTAAAATATATAAAAAAAATTACAGGCGAGGACTGGGACCAAAATACCTTACTTTTTGGCTGGGCGCGCAGGATTGTCCCTTACAAACGTCCGCTAATTTTTGTGGAGAATTTGGAAAAATTTTTTTCTCTGGCTAAAAATAGTGAAAAACCTATTCGTTTGGTTTTTTCCGGACCGACTGACAATCAAAATTTGGGCAATAACTCGCTTTTGCTGGAAGTCCAAAAATTTTTGCAGGAAAAATTAAAAGGCTACGCGACGCTTTTACCCAACTACAATATGGAACTTGCGCAAATGATGGTAAGCGGATGTGACGTTTGGCTAAATACTCCCGTCGTTGGCTCTGAGGCCTCGGGCACCAGCGGTATGAAAGCGGCCTTAAACGGGGCGCTGCCGCTAACCACGCGGGACGGCTGGATAGCAGAGGTGGATTTGACCGGCTCGGGGTGGGCTGTGGATGAACCCAATGTGGGGGAAAAAATGCTTGAGATAGCGGAGAGGGAAATTGCACCTTTGTATTACGAACATATTACTAACCCCTGGAACTCCAAATGGAACGCCCGGATGCAGGCCGGCCGAAAAATAATTAGTGAACAATTTTCAACGACCCGTATGCTCAAAGAATATATTGAGCAACTTTACCTGCCAACACTCGCACAAAAGCACGAGCATAAGTACGAATAGCAAACACATTCATACAGTCGTGTATGAATGTGTCAAATTTTAGAACTATATTCTCTAGCCATCCAAGACGTCCGGGTAAACTTCGGAGTAATTTTTAGCATTTTACAAAAGTTAGTCTATTAGTGTATATTAAATTTAAGTGCAAAATATTTTTGTAACAATAAAAAATATAATCAACCACTAGTGTGGGCGCTTTCCAACTTATTATAACTAAATATTGAAATTATAAAATTAAACATACGCGTATGAAAAAAATACAAATCTTTTTGGTGATCACTTTATTGGTTTTTTCGTCACTTTCTTTCCCTTTTAAATCTTCGGCTGACATCGGTTCCTGCGCTGGCGCAGGTTATGGAATTGATGTCACTCAGCATCCCTACACCGACTGGCCTGACTTGGGTCAACCGGCTGATGGCCACTTCCATTATTTGGAAGGGTTGAGTTTAGATTATAATTGCCCAGTTGGTACATTTGACGGGTCTTACACCGCTTTTGTTGTTGCTACCTCTAAAACTTGTAGTGTGCTAGCGGGATGTACAGATATACAATATTCACTTTTTGGTGGTGGGTTAAGACAAAGCTTTCGTACTAATGCAAGTGGTTTATTCTTAAGCTTGCCTACTCCCGTATATGTTTTACAAATTTTTGTGGATACCGGAGGTGATCAGAACTGGGATGGAAACACGGGGAGATTTGTAAACGAAGTAAGTTTTAGGGACTTCAGTAGTTCAAACCAGGCTCCTTTTTTGTTAGATCTGTATGTGCCTATAAATACACCCGCAATTGTAACAAATTCGTTACCAACTACTTCCATTGGTCACAATTATAGCGCAACTTTGCTAGCCAGTGGTGGAGTTTCGCCCTACTCGTGGACCATTGATTCAGGCACATTACCTAATGGTCTGGAACTAAATTCCACTACTGGGGGAATAAGCGGCATACCAACAGTAATGGGAAACTTTAATTTTGGTGTTAGGGTAACGGGTTCAAACAATCAATCATCTACTGAAAATTTATCAATTTCAGTTGGTGATGGAAATCAGATCGGTGCATGCACGCCTAATCCCGCGTTAAGCCACTATATGGGTATGGCTAAACATCCATATACTGATTGGCCGGATTATGGGCAACCTAACAATGCTTTCCAATTTCATTATCTGGAAGGACTAAGGTTAAATTACGAATGTCCTTCGGGCACTTTTGACGGGAGCTATATGGCGTTTGTGGTAGCCACTTCAAAAACCTGCGCTGTATTGGCTGGTTGTTCCGATATCCAGTATTACATTTTAGGAGGGGGCGTGCGGCAAAGTATAAATCATGGTGGGGAATTATTCGTCAGCTTACCAACTCCGCTGCATGTATTGCAGCTTTTTGCGGATACTGGCGGAGATGGTGCCTGGGATTCGACTACCGGCAGATTCCTCCACGAAGTGAGTTATCGAGATTTTAGCAGTTATTTGACAGGTGACAGCCAACTTCCATTTTTCTTAGATCTGTATAAGCCCGCCATTACCACGGCTTCGCTACCAGACGCGTCAATCGACGTAAATTACAATGCCACCTTAGAGGCAACACACGGTACGTCGCCTTATTCTTGGAGTATTTCTGGCGGAACTTTGCCAAGTGGACTAACTTTAAACAACTCCACGGGGCAGATTTCCGGTTTGCCCACTACTATTGAGACTTCTGGTTTTACCATCCAAGTGACTGACGCGAACAACCAAACAGCAACGGCCAATTTGTCGATTCAAGTTCATGGCAATACACCTGTTGGAAATAATGTCCAGGTAACATCAGGTGGCACCACCCTGACTTACAGCAATATTACCCAAGAAGGGCAGACAAGTATTACGCAAAGCTCTTCTGGGGCGCAGCCTCCAACAGGATTTAAGCTTGGTTCACCGCCCACATATTATAATATCACCACCACAGCCCAGTTTAGCGGCCAAATAGAAGTCTGTTTAAGCTGGCAACAGGGACAGTTCAACAATGAAACAAACTTGAAATTATTCCACTATGACGGAACCAACTGGACAAATATTACTGAGTCAGGCTACCCGGATACGGTCAATAATATTATTTGCGGTTTAACCAATTCCTTCTCAGATTTTGCAATTTTTGAAAAAAAGCAGGTGCAGGCAATTATTGATATTAAGCCGGGCAGTTATCCAAATACTATCAACCTTGGCTCAAATGGAGTTGTCCCTATTGCTATATTTAGCTCATCAGAATTTGATGCGACCACAATAGACCCTTTGTCTGTCAGTCTTGCCAGTGCTCCGGTAAATCTTAAGGGCAACGGAACGGCGATGTATTCCTTCCAAGATATAAATAATGACGGTTTATTAGATATGGTTGTACAGGTGAGTACCCAAGCCCTGCAGCTTACGACAACTAACGAAATGGCTGGTTTCTCTGGAAATACATCCTATCAAACTGAAGTCATAGGTAGCGATTCGGTCAGAGTTATTCAGAACTAATTTCTTGGCACTACTCTCAGTTTAAGATTTAGACGATGTATCCTCACGGGTTCAGGAAATGGTGGCTCTGCACCCGGGGTGTTCTTCTAAGACAAAAAAACGACCCTACTGGGTCGTTTTTTTGCGAGTTAACACTTTCCGAACTACATTTTGACGCAACAGCGTCTAGAACTTTTCTAGGCGGTTTGATAACTCAACATACCTCGATAACAAAAATTCATGGTAGCGGTACGGGGGATCGAACCCCGGTTTGGTGGATGAGAACCACCTGTCCTAGCCACTAGACGATACCGCCTCGTCGTCGCAATCCACATCACCTTCGGTTTTTGCTTCGCAAAAGACCTGCGGTATGCGTCTTGCTCCTCTACCTAAAAACGCGTGCTCGCTCCGACTAGACGTCGGAGCTGCGCTACTCGTTTTTAGGTTTGTCATTTTTCCAAGAATCCTTAGCTACTGCGCTCCTGATTTTTGGGAACCCCAATACTACTGAACTAGATGATTTTATCATCTTTTTTTGTTTTTTTCAAGAGTTTGTGGCATAATTAGATTAAAGATTTTAGATTAGAGATTAAGAAATAAAAACTGAAAATCAACCATTAAACGAAAATGCAGAAGCTAAAATTTCCAAAAGGCTTTTTATGGGGTGCGGCAACAAGTGCGCATCAAATAGAGGGCAATAATACCAATTCTGACTGGTGGGCATGGGAGCACAGCCAAAAACGTGCAATGCAGCTTGAGTCACAGGGAAAAAATCCTGCCGATTACTACAGCAGGGAGGCTTGCGACAGCTACCACCGCTTTGACGAAGATTTTGCCCTAGCCGAGCATTTAAACCACAACGCGACGCGCCTGGGGATTGAATGGGCAAGAATAGAACCAAAAGAAGGGCATTTTAGCGAGGAGGCCTTGGACCACTACGAAAAGGTTTTACAGTCCGCTAAATTCCACGGACTAAAAACTTTTGTAACCCTGCACCATTACACAAACCCCTTATGGTTTGCAAAAAGGGGGGGATTTGAAAAAAAAGCCAACGCACGCTATTTTCACAGGTACGTTGAAAAAGCTGTTAAACGCCTCGACCAATATACGGATTTTTGGGTGGTGCTTAATGAACCGGAAGAAATGGTTTCGCTTTCATATTGGCTGGGCATTTGGCCTCCGCAGAAAAAAAGCCTGATTACGAGTTTTCTTATGGCGAAAAACCTCAAATTGGTTTTTGAAGGCTCGGTTAAGGTTATGCGGCAAATAACTAACAAGCCCATTGGGATGGCATGTAATCTTCACGACCTTCGATCGAGCGACCTGCTGAGTTCCCTAACCGTTTATTTCCGCCAAAAATTTAACCGGTTTATTTTTGAGCACAGCGTGGGCTGGTGCGATTTTATAGGTTTAAATTATTATTTCCATCACCACGTTGGCTTATTTGGCAACAGAGCCCACAGCCATAGCCACCACAGTGAGAGCGATTTGGGCTGGGGCATACATCCTGAGGGACTTGAGTGGGTTTTGTTAAGTTTAAAAAAATACGGCAAACCTGTTTACATAACAGAAAACGGCCTTGCGGACGCAAAGGACCACAAACGCGAAAAATTTATTAAAGACCACCTATATTACATGCACAGGGCCATTCAAAAAGGCGTAGATGTGCGCGGCTATTTACATTGGTCTTTAATCGACAATTTCGAGTGGGATAAAGGCTTTGCTCCGCGCTTTGGACTTATAGAAATTGACAGGGAGGATTTACTGAGGCGGAAAGTGCGATACAGCGCCATTAAGTACGCAGAAATTTGCAAAAACAATTATATGCAAATTGACCACTACTGATAAAAATTTAAAAGATTGCACAAGAAATAATTATGTCAATCATGATCAATCCTGTTCAATCTTGTCAATTATTTTATGTCCCTTTGGGTTAGCCTCGCAATTGCCGGGTACTTCCTGCTGGCGGTAAACGGCGTAATAGACAAATTTTTGCTTACTAAAGCGGTTAAGCACCCGGTGGCTTATGCGTTTTATGTCGGCATTGGCGCTCCTCTTACTTTGCTGCTCATCCCTATTGGCTACTTAGGCGCGGCTTTTAATTTGGACTTTTTTAAGACAAATTTGGTTTTTCAATTTCTAACTCCCATGCACACCTTCGTAGCTATAATTGGCGGAGCGTGTTTCCCGTTAGCTTTATATTTTTCTTATAAAGCCATCCAGCAAACCAGTATTTCCAGAATATTGCCTGTGCAGGGCGGCCTGGTACCTTGCTTTACCCTGGTTATGGCGTACGCAATTTTGGGGGAAAGGCTTTCTTTAAACCAAACCGTAGCTTTTGGTTTTTTAGTACTTGGAGCAATTCTAATTTCGCTTAAAAAAAAGGGCGGGCATTGGCACGCCATTGCCTTTGGCAATGCCATGGTTTCCTCGTTTTTGTTCGCGTTGTCTTTTACTTTGGAAAAATTCATTTTTGACCAGTCTAACTTTGGGTCGGGCCTGGTCTGGACCCGCATTGGGTTTTTTCTGGTTTCGGCAAGCTTTTTAATTGTTCCCAAATCCAGAAAATATATTTTCAATGCGCCAAAAGAAGCTTCAACCGGCAACAAATTTTTATTTTTGGGCGCAAGGGTAACAGGCTCAATGGCCGGTTTATTCCAAAACTACGCCATAGCTATTGGCAGCGTTACCATGGTCAATGCCCTGCAGGGCACGCAATACGCTTTTTTGTTAATTTTAACAATTCTGCTTTCCGTTCGTTTTCCCAAAATTTTAAAGGAGGACGTATCTGAAAGCAAAATTGTGCTTAAAATTGCATCTTTAATTTTAATTTCTATAGGCCTTTTCTTTTTAGTTAAATGAAGCGGATATTTATTTTTTTAATTAAAATTTTAGCCGGACTAATAATTTTAATATTAGTATTGTCCGCAATTTTTTATTTTGCTTATCGACCGAGCAAAAATACCGGTTGGGGAGTAAATTTTTCCTCTGACTTTGCCTCGTATTTAGGTTTTCAGCCTAAAGTATTATTTGTCCAAATTTTAGACGAACTTAAGCCAAAATACGTAAGGCTAACTGCATACTGGGAGAATTTGGAAGCCAACCGAGGAAAATTTGACCTGCCCAGTACAGACATAAAATTTATGCTGGATGAGGCGGCAAAAAGAAACGTTAAAGTCATTTTAGTTTTAGGCCATAAGCAGCCCAGATGGCCGGAATGCCACCATCCAGCCTGGTACGAAAAGTTGACCGAACCGGCGCAAGAAGCTGCAGTTTTAAATATGCTTGAAAAATCCGTAAATTATTTTAAAAATTTTCCGGCCGTCGAAATGTGGCAAGTAGAAAACGAACCCTATTTTGAATACGGGCCAAACTGCCCGACTATCCCGCAGCAGCTTTTTGAAAAAGAAGTTAAACTTGTAAAAAGTCTGGACACCCGGCCAATTATTGTTACTGACAGCGGGGAGAAAAGCGCCTGGCTTTCGGTGTCCTTCTCCGGAGGAAACTTTTTAGGCTCAACATTATACCGAACCGTGTACCACGACAGAAAGGGCAAATACATTACCTATCCGCTTCCGGCCTTTACTTACAGGGTCAAAGCCGGAATGCTAAAGGTTTTAAGTCCTATGAATAGGACGCTTGGCGTGGAGCTCCAGGCTGAACCCTGGTTTAATGGTACGGTCCACAGCGTGCCTTGGGCTGAGCAATTTGGGCTTATGAACCCCGAAGTGTTTTATGATAATATTAATTATGCTAAAAGGTCAGGTATGGACAGGCAGTATTTCTGGGGTGTAGAGTGGTGGTATTGGGCAAAAAAACAGGGCCACCCCGAAATGTTCAATGCAGCTAAGCAATTTTTTGACTCGGTAAACTAACTGTAAATGGACTAAATATGGGCAAGCAAATTATTGGTATAGACATAGGCGGTACAAAAATTACGGGAATAGTTTTTAACGGCAGCGTAGTTTTAGATGAGTTAACAATTATAACTCCAAAAACTTTTTTTGAATTTGAAAGAAATTTATTTAAACTGGTTGATTTCCTTTCGGCTAAAAACAAAATTGCGGGTATTGGCATAGGCATTGCCGGCCTGGCTAACCCAAAAACCGGCATTATAAGAGTTACGCACAACGCAAAATTTAAAGCCAGCTTAAATTTAGTTAAGCTGTTTAAAAACAAATACGGTTTGCCTGTAAAAATTGACAATGATGCAGCCTGTTTTACAAGGGCAGAAATGTTTGTGGGGCAGGGGAGGGGCCTTAACAATTTTTTGGGCATAACTTTAGGCACCGGAATAGGCGGGGGGATTGTAATTAACAAGAAAATCTACCGCGGCAGTGATAACAGCGGAGGTGAATTTGGGCAAATGGCTTTGGACAAAGGACTTCTGGAAACCCGCTACTTTCAGCCCGCCCGCCAAAGCAATAACTATAAAGCTTTAGGTCAAATTTTGGGCAGGACTTTTGCTACGTTAATTAACTTCTTTGCTCCCGACGCAATAATTTTAGGCGGCGGGCTGACTAAAAATGCCGGCAATAAATTTTTAGGCTCTGCGAAAAAAGAAATGAAAAAATTTCTGTACAACGAAAAAGCCGTGCCTGTCATTTTAACTTCAAAATTAAAAAACGCGGGCGCAATTGGCGCCGCGTTGTTATTTAAAAAATAATATTGTTCGAGCGAAGTCGAGAACAATAAAATAATTTTAACTTCTCCATGAGGTCGAAGTATAAAATTATCCGACCTTATATGAAAAAAATACTCTGGATTTCAATTGGCCTTTTATTACTCTCCGCGGGTTGCCAAAAAATTGTTTTAAAAAAAGAAATCCCTTCCAGCCCTAAAGAGTCTTACGAAGAGTTGCCTAGGTAGATTTAAAATTTAGCCGTCTTGTTGCGGCCTATCCTGATTGAGCTGCAAAGGTAAAGTTTCCTGCTGCAAACCCGCTGTTTGCGGCAGTTTTATATTTACAACCAATTTTTCAAACTCCGGCAGCTCTTTAACTGAATTTATGCCCAAATGCATTAAAAATTCCGTTGTGGTTTGGTACAAAAAGCTTCTGGCGTCGCTGGGGTTGGTTATTTTTTCTATAAGCCCGCGCATAAGCAAATTACGCAGGCTGTATTGCGAGTTAACGCCTCTAATAGCTTCTATCTCGGCTTTAGAAATTGGCTGGCGGTAGGCGATTATAGCCATAACCTCAACTGTGGCCTCGGTAAGCTTTTCCCTAAGCTCTGCGTTGAGGAAATTTTTTACTTGTGTTGAAAACCTGGGGCTGGTGGCAAGCTGGTATTGTCCGTTGTTGTCTAAAACCACAACACCGGCCTCTTTTTTTTCTTCCACCAATGCGCTTAAAGCATTTTTCACCAAATCTTCTTCGAGACCTAATATTTTTGCAAAATCTTTAGCCTTTAAAGGCCTTCCTGAAGTAAAAAGCAAAGCTTCTATAATCCCACTTAGCTGTTCCTGTTCCATAGTATAAATATACCAATAATAATTATTAGAGAGGCGTAAAGTAAAATTGTTGGCTTACGTCCTAAAAGCTTTCTTAAGTCATCCTGGCCCGGCTCTGAAGGAGGCTTAACCCAATTATATTGAACCAACCAACCCAAGGTATGGTCATAAACTTTATCTATAACCAAACTTCCATAGGCAGCGCCAATAAGTATAATTAAAAATCCGATAGATGCTTTACTCATACGTTATACTTTTTAATTACTACGTCCGCAAATAAAGCTTCCTGGTCCGCAACAAAAATTTTTTGCTTTATTAATTCGAGCAAAGCTAAAAATGTTACTATTACTTCGTCTTTGTTTTTTGCCGATTTTAAAATATCGCTAAGCTTAGTTTCTATTTTGTCGCTAAGGTTCCCTCTTAAATGGTCAATTTTTTCCTGAATGGAAATAGCTTCTTTGAGCTTTGCTTTTGGCAGGCTGTCTAATTCTTTTAAGCTGTTTAAAACAGTTAAAATTGCTTTATGTAGCTCTTTAGTGCCAACTTTGGGGTCGGGATAAAAACTAACTTTTTGTTCAGAAGTCACAGTTCGCAAAAACCCCTGCTTGCGCTTATTGTCTAAAATTTTAAAGTATTTAGCAACCTCTTTAAATTGCTTATATAAAATAAGTTTGGCTTCAAGGTCGAACGCCGCGTCCTCTTCCTCGGGCTCAAGTTCGAGAGTTGGTAAAATAGCTTTAGATTTTATTACAAGTAGTTTTGCAGCAATAGCGAGATAATCTGCCAAGCTGGTCGGATCAATTAATTTTAGTTGTTTTAAATACTGTAAAAACTGCTCCGTAACTTCCGCAAGAGCAATAGTTGTAATATCCAATTGCCGCTGCTCAATAAGAGATAACAATAGATCAAGAGGCCCTTCAAATTGTGAGACTTTTACTTTTTCCATTTTACTTCTCTAATTTACTAAAATTATTTTCCAAAGAATTTATGTTTTACGAAAAAAACAATGAGGCAAAGGCCAATAATTAAGGCGGCGATAATTAGTTCAAAAGGCAATACGTAAAAAGCAAAAAATTTCTTATAAAAATAAACACACTCAAACACATTTAATTTTTCTGCATTACAAAGACCTTCTTGCACTAAGCCGTAAAGAGCGAATAAGCTGTTAACGATTATAAAGAATAGGCCAATAACAGAACCCATTTTTAAACCTTTTATTTTCCAGTCCATAATTTTTTTATTTATGTTTCTTTGCTAGATCAGATCCCTCGCTTCGCTCGGGATGGATCTTCTATTTAGATTTTGATTTCGGAATATCCAGCTTGATATGCAATTCTTTCAGCTGTTTTTCTTCCACCGTGCCCGGAGCGCCCATCATAACGTCTTCGGCAGAACCATTTTTTGGGAAGGCAATGACTTCGCGAATGTTGGGTTCATTTTCAAGTAGCATCAATAAGCGATCTATCCCCGGAGCAAAGCCACCGTGCGGGGGAGCGCCATATTCAAAAGCTCGAATCATAGCTCCAAATTTTTCATCAACAACTTTTTTGGAATACCCCACAAGTTCAAAAGCTTTGTACATAATCTCCGGATTGTAATTGCGGATCGCGCCCGATGATAATTCCAAACCATTGGCAATAATGTCGTATTGGTAAGCGCGAATTGTAAGCGGATCTTGTTCTTCCAAAGCCTTAAGCCCGCCTTGGGGCATAGAGAAGGGATTGTGCATAAAATCTAAACGGCCTTCTTTGTTTAGCTCGTACATTGGAAAATCTGTAATCCACGCCCAAGCCATTACGTTCGGGTCTTTAAGTCCAAAAATATCGCCCAGTTTGTCTCGAAGTTTGCCCAGGACTTTGTTTACGATTTGTTTTTGGTCTGCGCCAAAGAAAATAATATCTCCAGGAGAGGCTTTAGTTTTTTGCAAAATAGATGAAATCTCTTGCTCTGATAAAAATTTGACGATCGGCGATTGTAAACTAATCTCTTTGTGAATAGCTCCTCCAGCGTTTGCAGAGATTTCGCTACATATAATATAAGCCAACCCGCCAGCGCCTTCTTTTTTAACCATTTCTGTAAGCTCATCAATCTGCGAACGAGTCAGCTTGGCTCCGCCATTGAGGCAAATAGCTTTAACAGCCCCGCCATTTTTTATAGCATTGCCAAAAACAGAAAATTTAGTTTCAGCTAAATCTTCGGTTAAGTTAACCATTTCCATACCAAACCTTAAATCCGGTCGGTCAGTTCCGTACTTTTCCATAGCCTCAAGATAGGGGAGACGGGGAAAGGGTTTTTGCAAACATTTTTTACTCCGACGTCCGCCTTCGACGGAATCGGAGTCCCGACCGTAAGCGTCGGGACCGACACTAAATTCTTCGGTTAACGCAATAAATAAAGGCTCTAGCTCTTGAAACACGGTTTCATCACGGTCCGCAAAAGCAATCTCTAAATCTAGCTGATAAAACTCGCCGGGGCTTCTGTCTGCACGAGGATCTTCATCCCTAAAACACGGAGCAATTTGAAAATATTTTGGCACGCCTCCGACCATTAAAAGTTGTTTGAATTGCTGTGGAGCCTGCGGGAGGGCGTAAAATTTACCCGGATGCAGACGGGAGGGCACAAGAAAATCTCTGGCACCTTCGGGACTGCTTGATGTTAGTATTGGCGTTGTAATTTCAATAAATCCTTGAGAATCCATCCAGTCACGGATGAATTTAATCATTTTGTGGCGCTTAACCAACATTTTTTGCATTTTGTCCCGGCGCAAATCCAAAAAACGATATTTTAAACGGATATCTTCGTTAATGTTTTGGTCCTCGGTGTGGGCAATAGGAAAAGGTAGCGGTTTGGAAGCGTTTAATATCGCAATATGAGAAACAAAAATTTCAACACTGCCTGTTGGAATGTTCTTGTTTTTAGTTTCGTTAGATCTCTCAATAACTTTACCTTCCACTTTAACTACATATTCGTCGCGGCATTTGTCCGCTGCTTTAAAAGCCTCAGCCGCCTCGGGGTGGATGGCCAGCTGCACAATGCCGGTATGGTCCCGCAAATCAATAAAAATAACGCCACCGTGGTCGCGGCGGGAGTTTACCCAGCCGGACAGGCTGACGTTTTGGCCAATTTTATTAGGTGTTTCTAAACTAAGTGTTCTGTGCATATGTGTTATCCCTAAATCCGATAAACAATCGGCAGGGAAATTAATTTAATTTATTATAACAAGCCTTGACTTAAACGGCAAATTTGTATAATATTCCTAAGACCCAATCTATAAGAGGGTCTAAGGAGTGACCAAGGAGGGCATATGAAGCAACTGAGTGCAGTAATCTGGGTGTAAGTACCCGCCACAAAAGGGCACTATGAATCCACCGGATTAAGAGTCTTTTACTCACACGGCCGATTTTTTACGCCATTTCGGGCAAAGCAAGCCCGAGGAGGTTTGAATGAATCCACCGGATTAAAGCCGCTTCCTAAGCAGTGTAAAAAACAAGGCGCGGATGACCAAAAGAGCCCCGTAGCTTAGGACGGGGCTTCTTCTTTTGCAAAAAATTATTTTTTTCTTGGAAGCAAATCGGCGCCGCTTTGGCGGGTCGACACGGATCCCTCTCTGAGCTTGACAGAGAGGGTTTTATTTTGTCTTTTTAGGAAAAATTTTATATACTACAAATATCGGCGTCATGCTGAACGAAGTGAAGCATCTCAAAAAAAGATCCTTCGCTACGCTCAGGATGACGCCACTTAAAGAAAATAAAAATGTTGAAAAAAATTGTTTTAGATTTAGAAACTCAAAAATCTTTCCAGGACGTAGGCGGAAGAGGTAAAAATCATTTACTCAAAATTAGCGTTTGCGGGATTTACGACTACACAACCGACCGCTATCAAATTTTCGAAGAACACGAGCTGCCCAAACTCTCGCCAATGCTTCAGACGGCAGACCAAATTATTGGTTACAACATAAAAGATTTTGACTTTGAGGTTTTAAAACCGTATTTAAATTTTGACATTCACCAAACTCCGTATTTGGACCTCCTACAGGAAATTGAAAAAGTTTTACAACACCGCATTAAGCTTGACCTGGTCGCGCAAGGTACACTCGGCAGCGGCAAAACGGGCAGCGGCCTTGAGGCAATTTTGTATTACAACAACGGGCGGATGGATTTGCTGAAAAAATATTGTTTGGATGACGTAAAAATTACCAAACAAATTTACGATTACGCGCTTCGCAACCAAAAGGTCTTGTACAAAGACTTTTTTAAGACCAAGGAAATTGCGCTTAAAATTTTAGAAGCCGTGCCAAGGGTGGGTGTGCAACATCAGGCAGCATTATTTTAATATTTTGGTTTTATGTATAAAGTATGGGGGAAAGTTATTGCAGTTTTGTCTCTTACAGCATTGTTATTTTTTCTTTGCTATGTGTTTTTGGGTAAGCTGATTTTACCGCAAGTCCTTCATCTTGGACCTATTACAATTCATTACTACGGAATAATTATGGCCGCGGCTGTTGCTGCGGGTTTTTATTTGGCCACAAACCGCGCTGCTATGTTTGGAATTGAAAAGAAAACCGCGGAAGATTTAATTTTTTGGATTATTATAGGTGGATTTTTGGGAGCAAGGATTTACCATATATTTTCAGCGTTCGATTACTATGCAGAAAACCCCGGCGAGATAATAAAAATTTGGAACGGGGGATTGGCAATTTACGGCGCAATCATCGGAGGCTTAAGTGCAGTTCTGTTTTTTTCTGCCCGCTACACGCTCAGCGCTTTACGCTTGCTAGATTGGCTCGCCCCCTCACTTATTTTGGGCCAAATTATTGGCCGCTTTGGCAATATGTTTAATTACGAAGCTTTTGGTTATCCAACCGACCTACCCTGGAAAATGTTTGTTCCCGTTGAATTTAGGCCCGTTGCTTTCTCTGAATTTACTTTTTTCCATCCCTGGTTTTTATACGAAGCTTTTGGCAATTTAGTTATTTTTATTTTGCTTTTAAAATACCCTAAAGCCAAAACCGGCTCGCTTTTCTTTTCCTACCTTTTATTGTATAATGTTTTGAGATTTGGCCTTGAGTTCTTAAGAATTGACAACACGTTGGTTGGGCAATTCCGTTTAAGCGCCATTGTCAGCTTAATTTTAATACTGGCCGCGGTTAGTTTTTTTGTTTCTACAAAGTATGCTAAGAAATCATAAGCTCATTTCCCTTTGCATTGGACTCCTGTTTATAATAGTTGTCCAAAAGTTTGCAGACCCTGCGCCCGTGTTCCGTTTTCTTTTACCGGCGTTTTTAGTTTACGCGGGAGTGGTTACCTATTATAACCGCTGGTACTTAAAACAAACCGGCCAATATAATCTTTGGGCAATTTTACGCCCCTTTTTCCTGCTCTGCGCTGCCTTCGGTATGTTTTTAGTAATTCCTTCCGACGGCCTTAGGGGATTGTTTTTAATTTTCTCGGTTTTAATAATTACTGCCTGTGAAATAATTTTAGGCAAACAAGCGGAGAATTTACTGCTAAACCAAACTTTATTAACTGCTTTTGGGGTTTTTATGACTCTGTTTGCCGCCAACCATTACCTGCCTACTTACGGCCCGGTTTTTTTAGTCTCGGTCTTCTTTGCTTCCGCCCTGCTTACCAGGAGCTTTTACGAATCTATCCCGCAGAGCAACCGGGTAAAAATGGTAGGCGCAATAATTATTGGCCTTTTTTGCGCTCAAATCTTTTGGGTTTTTAATTTTTTACCTTTTCACTTCAGCGCTTTAAGCCTGTTTTTGTTTAATTTCTTTTATTTTTGTTTAATTTTAAATTACTACCACCTTTTCCATATTCTTAACCTTAAAAAAATCCAGTTCCATTTGGTCCTGATTGCGGCAACCAGCCTCGCCGTGTTGTTAGTTACCCCCTGGAAAATAATTTCTTAACCTATGAAAAAAAACCACGTCGCAATTATAATAATTGTTTCCGTTGCCTTAAGTTTAATTTTAAATATTTTCCCCGGCAAAATTATTGTTGCTAAAATTTCCACCTGGCCGCTTTTAAACAGGCTTAAAATTTTAAGCCCGCAGGCTCCCATTGTAATTACCAACAGGGAAACGGTAAGGGTTAGCGACGCGGGCGATGTTTTGTTGGCCGTCAATTCCGTAAAATCTAAATTGAGTGCTTTAGTTCAAGTTGATGTTGAAAATAATTCTCTCTCCGTCGTAGGAACGGCAATAAATTTAACTTCAGATGGCACTTTTGTTACAGGCAGCGCTATTCTTTCCTCTGACTTGTGGAGCTATGCTGTTTTGCTCGATGACGGACGCAAAGCTGGAATAACAGAGATGGCAACTGACCCCGCAACCAACCTAGTCTTTTTTAAAGCAGATATAAGTAACGTGCCCACGGCCTCAATTACTGCCTCAGGGGATTTATCTGCCGGTGATAAAGTTATTTTTGCTCAAAAGAGCTTACAAGACTCTCTAATAAAAATACTTGTCAGTTTTGTCGGTTCATCACAAAAAGATATTAGTTCTTCGCAGTTTAAAAGCGACCTGCCAAGAAGAGGGTTTTGGGCTCAGGCCCAAGGGCCTTTAATAAGCGGACAAGCCGTCGTAAATATGGACGGCGAAGTTGTCGGAATATGGAACGGTACAGAAATTATATCGTCTGACGTATTAAAAAAAGCCATCACTTTATACTTTGATAACAACCAAAAAATAGTAAGGCCGAGTTTTGGTTTTACTTACAGGATTGTAACTTCAAATGAGTCCGTTTTAAGTCCGACTACAATAGAGGGGGCTAAAGTTTTGAGTGTAAGCGAGGGTTCTGCCGCGGCAAAAGGCGATTTGCGGGCAGGCGATACCATAGGTTCAGTGGGAGGTACTAGAGTTGACGAAAATTCAAGTCTGGAAGAAGCTTTGGAGAAATATAAACCGGGAGATGAGGTATCTGTTGGAATTATTCGGGGCGGGCAGTGGCGCGGTCCTGAATTAAACTTAACAATCAAGGTAGGGGAATTAAAATAATGCGATTACTCGTTACAGGCGGCGCAGGTTTCATAGGCTCGAACTTTGTGGATTATTGGGTTAAAAATCATCCTAATGATGAAATTATAGTATTGGATAAACTAACTTACGCCGGAAATATAGAAAATCTGAAGTCAGTTGAAAATAAAATTAAATTTATAAAAGGTGATATTTGTGATTCTAAAATAGTTAATGAAGCAATGGCCGGAGCAGATGTTGTCGTGCACTTTGCCGCCGAAAGCCACGTAGACCGTTCAATTTTAGAACCGGACATTTTTGTTAAAACAAATGTTTTAGGCACGCAGGTTTTACTGGAAGCGGCAAAAAAACATAGTGTTAAAAGATTCCACCATATTTCTACTGACGAAGTGTTTGGCAGCTTGCCTCTGGATTCAAAAGAAAAATGGAATGAAAAAATTCCTTACAACCCACGCTCACCCTATTCTGCTTCCAAAGCAGCATCCGACCATCTTGTAAGAGCTTACTATAATACTTACAATTTACCCGTCACTATAAGCAATTGCGCCAACAACATCGGGCCCTATATGTTTCCGGAAAAATTAATTCCTTTGGCGATTACTAACTTACTTGAAGGCAAAAAAGTACCAATTTATAAACCAGGGAATCAGGTTAGAGAATGGCTTAATGTGGAAGACCACTGCGCGGCGATTGATTTGATTTTACAAAAAGGCAGGGAAGGGGAGACCTATTTTGTATCGCCCGACAACGAAGAGCTTACCAATTTGGAAGTTGTTAAAAAATTAGTACGGTTGATGGGAAAATCTGAAGATCAAATAGAATTTGTAGACGACCGCCCGGGCCACGACCAGCGCTACGCTATGGACCATAGTAAAATCACCAAAGAACTTGGCTGGCAGCCTAAAACTAACCTGGATTCCACACTCAAAGACATGGTAGAATGGTATAAAGCAAACGAATCTTGGTGGAAGAAACTTATTAAATAAAATGTCCAAAAAAATTAAAATACTAATTGCTTTTCTTTTCGTTCTCGGATTATTGTCAGCTGGTCTTTTGTATTTTAAACCTTTCGAAGGAAAAAATAGCCCTTCATCGCATTATACGTCCGGGGTTAAACATCCAAAAACCGGTGCACTAATGGCATGTAACACAATCAGCTTGGTAGCTAAACCTGAAACTGATAAAACTACAATAGAAACCTACGCAAACCATTTAAATGCTACAATTGGGAGGACAATACCACAGATCCATGCTTTTCAGATAAACCTTCCGGGCAAATGTGATGCAGAATCAATTTTGAACGGGGTGGATTATCTCAAAGGCATGCCAGGAATAAAATCAGCGGAACCTGACTACCTGCGCACTCTAGATCTTCCACCCACCCAATAACCAACCCCAATGAAACAATCACAATATTTTTTAAAAACCACTAAAACAAAACCCTCCGAAGACGTTTCAATAAACGCCCGCCTTTTAGAGCAGGGCGGTTTTGTGCAAAAAGCCATGGCAGGCGTGTATAGCTATCTACCACTTGGCGACCGTGTGCTAAAAAAGATTGAAAAAATAGTCAGAGAAGAAATGGACGCAATTGGCGGGCAGGAAATTTTTATGCCAAGCCTGCATCCAAAAGAAAACTGGCTCAAAACCGGCCGCTGGCATGGCTTGGACGTTTTGTTTCAGGTAAAATCCAAGCACGGCAACGAATACGCTCTTGGCCCAACGCACGAAGAAATTGTCACCCCAATGGCGCTTTCTGTAATCAATTCCTACAAAGACTTACCTTTGGCCGTATATCAAATCCAAACCAAATTTAGGGACGAACCCAGGGCAAAAAGCGGACTTTTGCGCGGACGTGAATTTAGGATGAAAGACTTGTACAGCTTCCACACAACGGCGGAAGATTTAGAAAATTATTACAACAATGTGGCAGCCCCGGCTTACGCAAAAATTTTCAAGCGTCTCGGATTAGACGCGGTTTACACAGAGGCAAGCGGCGGCACTTTTTCAAAATTCTCCCACGAGTTCCAGGTAGAAATTGAAAACGGCGAAGACACCATTTACATTTGCGAAAAATGCGGTCTGGGGAAAAACAAAGAAATTTACCAAGAAGGGGCGGAGTGTTCAAACTGCGGAAAAACTAAATGGAAAGAAGCCAAAGCTTCAGAAGTCGGCAATATCTTCAAACTTCAAGATAAATATTCAGCCCCGTTTAATTTGGTTTATACCGACAACCAGGGCAGCAAAAAACCTGTACTTATGGGCTGCTATGGCATAGGCACTTCCAGACTTATGGGTGTAATTGTTGAAAAATTTAACGACGAAAAAGGCATAATATGGCCAAAAAGCGTTGCGCCATTCAATGTCCACCTAATTGCCTTAAAAGGCGGGGAAATAGAAGCTGAAAAAGTTTACAAAACTTTGTTAAAAGAGGGGATTGAGGTATTATATGATGACAGGGATGCAAGCGCAGGGGAAAAATTTGCGGACTCCGACCTAATTGGCATACCGGTCAGGTTAGTAACATCTTCGAAGACAGTACAAAAGCATTCGGTGGAAGTAAAGCATCGCGACCAAAGCGAGGCTAAATTAGTCAAATTAGATGAGGTTGAAAAAGTTTTAAAGTAAAATCAAAACTTAAAATAAAATGACATAACAACCTTACTGTTTGTTTTGTCATTTTATTTTTTGCTTAAGAAAGAACAAATTGCTAGAAAGAATTTACAAAAGGTTCTCCAAAGACATTGGCATTGACCTTGGCACGGCTAACACACTGGTTTACGTTAAAGGCAAAGGCATTGTCATAAACGAGCCCAGTGTTGTGGCTGTAAACCAAAGGACAAAACAGATTCTTGCCATTGGCACTGAAGCCCGCAATATGGTGGGCCGAACACCGCCGCATATTGTTGCAACCAGGCCTTTGGTGGACGGGGTCATTTCCGATTTCGAGGTTACCGAAGCTATGCTTAGGTATTTTATAGACAAAGTCCATTCCCAAACCTACACTTTTTTACGCCGCCCGCGAGTGGTAATTGGCATCCCTTCGGGCGTTACCGAGGTTGAAAAGCGCGCCGTGGTGGATGCGGCCATAAATGCGGGCGCTGCCAAAGCGTATTTAATAGAAGAACCAATGGCTGCTGCAATTGGTAGTCGGCTAAATGTGCAGGACGCGCAGGGCAGTATGATTGTGGACATAGGCGGAGGCACTACGGAAATTGCCGTTATTTCTTTGGGCGGCATTGTAATTTCCAAAAGCATCCGCGTAGCCGGGGATGAAATGAACGAAAACATTATCCAGTACGCCCGTGAAAATTTTAATTTGCTGCTTGGCGACAGGACCGCCGAAGAAGTAAAAATTAAAATCGGCAGCGCCTATCCTTTGCCGCAGCAGCTCTTTGCGCCTATGAGAGGCAGGGATTTGGTTTCCGGCCTGCCTAAAGAAGTAACCATCTCCGACGCCCAGGTAAGGGAAGCCTTAATGCACAGCTTAAAGGTGATTGTTAACAGCATAAAAAATGTAATTGAAGAAATCCCGCCTGAACTTATTTCTGACATTATGTACAAAGGTATTGTACTGGCCGGGGGCGGAGCGCTGCTTAGGGGGTTGGACAAATTAGTCCACGAAGCCACGGCAATGCCCATAGTAATTGCCGAAGACCCGCTTACCTGCGTTGCCCGCGGGGCAGGGGTAGTTGTAGAAGATTTAGAAGTTCTAAAAGATGTTTTAGTGCCTACGGACTTAGGCAAAATCCCGAGATAAACGCGGAAATTCACGCGGATGAAAACTGCAGAACGCGGAAATTCACGCGGATCTGCGTGCCATTCGCGTACGGGATCCGCGAGAAATCAGCGTATATGCGTTTTATTTATACAAAAACTTTTGCGGTTTTTGCATTCCTGGTTGTGCTCCTGGCAGTTTTTGTGCTAATGCAAACTAAGGGTTGGCTAAATCCTGTGCGCGAACTGGCCTTAAAAATGCCCCGCTCCTTAACTACCACGGTTAAAACCGCTGCCTCACCTGTTAAAAATTTTTTTTCTATCCTCTACCAGCTTAGAAAAATTGCCCAGGAAAATACCAGGCTAACTGCACAAGTTATTTCGTTGCAGCAAAATTTGGTTGAAGCCAACGACCTGGCCAGGGAAAACGAAGCTTTAAGGAACGAACTGGGCTTTGCTAAAACCGCTAAGCATTCACTTGCGCCCTGCACCGTGCTTTCCAACGACCCGTTTGGTTCGGGGGGAGCCTTAATTTTAAATTGTGGCAGCAATGCAGGAGTTGAAATTGGCCAGGCCGTAGTCTCCCAGGGCTACCTGGTAGCCAAAATTGTTTATGTCGGCAAAGACTCAAGCACCGCCTTGCTAATTACCAATTCCAGCTTTTCAGTTGACGCGCGCATAAGCCAAACTGAACAGGCGGGGATTGTTAAAGGTTCGTTTGGCTCCGGCCTTATTTTAGAACAAATTCCCCAAACCTCGGGCCTGGAAAAAGGCTGGCTGGCGGTTACAGCCGGCATAAATGACAAAATCCCAAAAAATATTTTAATTGGCGAAGTAAAAGACATCCTTTCGTCCAGCAACGACCTGTTCAAAAAAGCCGCGTTAGTCAGCCCCATTGCTTTTAACAATTTAGACTTTGTTTTTGTCATGAAATGAGATACGCCGTTCATTTTATTTGCATTGTGTTTTTGCTTGTGGCAAACCTCGGTCTTTTTGGGCTACTTCCAATTTGGGGGCAAATTCCCAACCTGCTGTTTCTTTTTGTTTTGTGCAGCGCTTTGGCAAAAAAAGAGTTTGATTTTTTATTTGTTGCTTTTTTATGCGGTTTATTTTTAGACTTTTACTCACCGGCTTTCTTTGGCGGCCACACCCTGGCTTTGCTGCTCATTGCCTTAGTCACTTACCTTTTTTCAAATTACATTTTTGTAATTGAGCTTAATTTTAAAAATCTAGCCCTGGCAACAATTTTTTCCTGGCTGGGGCTGAACTTAATTGTCTGGCTGTGGGGGCTTGCAGCCCTAAAATTTAATTTAAACCCAAGCTATGTAAGTTTAAAAATTTTTATGAGCAACTTTTTACCCGGCCTCATTTATAATCTTTTGCTTTTATACCCAATGTATTTATTTTACGATTTCCTAAGGCACAGCCTGGATAACTACGAAGCAAGGAGCAGGGGAGTGATTAAATAATTGACCATGATTAAGTAAGATTAAATAAGATTGAGCAAGATTTCTGACAATCATGTCAATCTTGGTCAGTCATGATCAATCTTTTAAATTAACTTATGAATCCTTTTGAAATAAAAACCAGTTTCAGTAAAACCAAACGGGGCAAAACCCTGGATTGGGAGGAGTCTGCGCTGGATTCTAAAAGCGAGGTAGAAGAGACCCACGACGCCGGCCGGCAAACCGCTGATTTGAGCTGGATTAGGCTTACCCTTGCCTGCATTTTTTTAATTTTGGCCGGCAGGGTTTTTTATTTGCAAATTGTGCAGGGCAGTATTTTTAGGGAACTCTCCGACTCAAACCGCATAAGGAGCCAAAGTTTGCTAGCGCCCAGGGGACTCATTTTAGACAGAAACGGCCAAACTCTTGCCCAAAACGCGGCCAGCTTTAATTTGGTGGCCATTCCTTTTGACTTACCAAAAAATGAGGCCGACCTTAGGACCGAGGTCGGAAAAGCTGCGCAAACTTTTAGCTTCGAGCAGGAGCCCTTACTCTTAAAGTTAAAATCTACGGCTACAAATTCAATTTTGCCAATTGTGGCCAAGCAGAATATAAGCAACGAGGAAGCAATTTTATTTGAAACCCGCTCCAACGAATTTGTGGGTTTTTCGGTGCAGCAAATTCCGGTAAGAGACTACCCCAGTCCGCAAATGTTCTCCCACGTTTTAGGTTATACTGGGTTAACCAGCCAGGAAGACCTCAAAACTTTGGACCCTGACAAATATGACAACGTAGACTTTACCGGCAAATCCGGCATTGAAGCGGCTTACGAAGACTACCTGCACGGGGAAAACGGCAGGAGCATGGTAGAGGTAGATGCCACCGGCAGGCTGTTGGACGTGTTGGGCATAAAAAACCCAATTGCGGGCAATGTCATAAAGTTAAACATAGACAAAGAACTTCAGGAAAAACTTTACAACGGCTTAAAAGCCGGCAGAAGCCCTAAAGCTGCGGCTGTGGCGCTTAACCCAAAAAACGGTGAAGTGCTGGCTTTGGTCAGTTTACCCGGGTTTGACAACAATATGTTTGCCAGAGGAATGAAAACCGAAGAATACAATGCCTTAATAAATGACAAAAATCTTCCGCTGTTTAACAGGAGCCTAGCCGGGACCTACCCTCCGGGATCAACAGTTAAACCTATGGTCGCGCTGGCGGCTTTGGAGGAGGGGATTGTTACCGAAAGCACAATAATTAACGACCGGGGTGTTTTGGTCATCCCAAACCAATACGACCCGTCCATTAATTATAATTTTTTTGGATGGAACCACGCGGGCCTGGGCCCTATGAACATTTACTCCGCGGTGGCCAAAAGCAGCGACATTTATTTTTACACCGTAGCCGGCGGTTACCCTAATACTGCGGTGCCAAACGGATTGGGCGCAGAAAAGTTGGCAGAATATTACAGAAAATTTAATTTAGGCAAAACTACGGGCATAGATGTTCCGGGGGAAAAGCCGGGGCTGGTGGCTGACCCTGACTGGAAAGCTGAATATTTTAAGTCCGACGCAATTTTAAGCAAATGGTATTTGGGGGACACCTATCACGTGGGCATTGGCCAGGGGGATATGCTGGCAACCCCGCTGCAGGTAACACAGTGGACGGCAATTATTGCCAACAACGGCACCGGTTTTGTGCCCAGAGTTTTGGGCCAAGTCTTAGACAAAGACGGCAGGGCATTGATCCAAACCGAGCCGAAAATTTCCGTAGAAAAATTTGCTAAAGATGAGAATTTAAAAATTGTGCAAAAGGCAATGCGCGAAACAGTAATCTCCGGTAGCGGCATTCAGCTTATGGATTTACCAATTACTTCGGCCGGCAAAACCGGAACTTCGCAGTTTGACGGCAGCGACCCTAAACGTACCCATGCTTGGTTTACTGCTTATGCTCCGTTTGAAGACCCGCAAATTGTAATTACAGTGTTAGTTGAAGCCGGGGGAGAGGGTCACTCGGTAGCCGTGCCGGTAGCAAAAGATGCGCTGCAATGGTGGGCTGAAAATAGGTATGGGAAATAGGTAATCTTCCCATTTTAGTCTTTAAATAAGACAAATTTTAAAATACCGCTTTTCTTGACAAAAGCGGTATTTTTATGCTATAATTATATTAGAAAGCTGGGGATTTTCCCCGGCTAGTTTTCGCCCATTTGGGGGCACAAAAATTCGAATCGGGAGGATAAAATGAAACGTATAGCTATGTCATTAACGTTCGTTTTGGTATTTACTTCAGCAACTTTCGCCCAATACGGAACATACACGGCTGCTGAGATTATCGGCAACCAGGAACGGGCCAAGGCTCAGATCGACAGCATGAAAGCACAGGAATTCACCAGCGCGGTAAATAGCCTGTGCACATTCATCGATCGTAATATGAGCATGCTCAACAGTTTCGTCAATTCGACCATCCTGAAAAGAGATGGGCGTAACCCGCATACGGTCACAGATTTGGATGTAAACTTGCTTAACTCGCAAGTCGCAATCATCCAAGACTCCGTAGCGGCACTGCAACAGAAACTCTCCGAAGACTTGCCGGTGAAGAACGAAGATTCATACCGTCCAAGTATTACGGAGACAACTAGCAAGATCGCGGGCATCGGTGCCGGGATCGCCGCAGACAGAACCAACAAACAGGTTTTGCGGGATGTCTCCAACGGATCGCGCCATGTCGCGTACGAGGCTGAGCAAGCGAGAGTCCAAAAAGAGCAAAACGACAGATACGCCGGCATAAATGTTTTAAGCCGGTCGAGCCATACATTAGCCAATGTACAGTCGCAGACGGAAAAGATGGCGAATTCGGTGCATACACAGACAGCTAACCCGGAAAAGGTTCTGAAAATTTTTCAGAACCTTGCGGCGCAGTTTTCGTCAACATCGATCAACGTCAATCAACGTTTGTCAGACGTTCAGAGGCCGAGGAAATATTAAGTTTCCTCAAGCAAAAAAGGCACAACAAGCGGACCCCCGCAAGTTGTGCCTTTTCTTTTTGCCCATTAGCCCAAATAATCATTTTTTGTTAAACTTACCTCATGATTTTAGACGGCAGGAAAATTGCTGCACAAATTGAAGAGGAAATAAAAAAAGCTGTTTTAAAACTCACATTTGTGCCGGTTTTTTGCGACATTTTGGTAGGGGATGACGGGGCTTCCGCGCAATATGTAAAAATGAAAGCTAAAGCCGCCGAAAGGGTGGGTTATAAATTCCGTAGCGCAAATTTTAGAAGCAACATTACCACACAGGAGCTTATTGAGGAAATAAAAAAAATAAATAAAGAGCCGAATATGTGCGGGCTTATTGTTCAGCTCCCTTTACCGGCAAGCTTAGACAAACAAGCAATCCTGGACGCTATTGAACCGACCATAGATGTCGACTGTACAGGCAAAATAAATAGCGAACTTTTTTACCAGGGCAAAGCTTACGTGGAATTTCCCACAGCCGCCGCGGTTATGGAACTGTTGGAACGGTCCGTGGCAGATTATAAAGCAAAACAATTTTTAGTTATTGGCTTTGGGCAACTGGTGGGCAGGCCGGTAAGTTTCCTGCTCGCCCAAAAAGGGGCCAAGGTAGAAGTAGCCAGGAGTAAAACAGAAAACGTTGCGGATTTAATGAAGAAAGCCGACGTAATAGTTTCGGCAGTTGGCAAGGCAAAACTGGTCACAGGCAATAAAATAAAGACCGGCTCCGTAATTATAGATGCCGGGACCTCGGAGTCCGGAGGCGGCATTGTCGGGGACGTGGACTTTGAGTCAGTAAAAGACGTTGCTTCACACATATCTCCGGTGCCCGGAGGAGTGGGGCCGCTTACCGTTGCCATGCTTTTAAAAAATGTGCTGACGGTCGCAAAAAGAAAAAAATAAATTATGGAGCAAACCACCCCATACAAATTAAAAAAATCCGCGCCCCGCGATTTAGCGGTTTTGCTGGAATCTATAATCAACAGCCTCTTTAGTTTTTTGAGCTTAAAGAACACTTCTCAATTTTGGGGCGTAGTTTACGACTCGGTAAGCAAGCAGCCGCTGGACCCGGTAATAGTTAAACTAATTTACGCTGACGGCCGGGAAGCGGAAACCTGCGTTACTGACCTAAACGGGGGCTATGGATTTTTGGCGCATCCGGGCAGCTTTAAAATTTTTGCGCGCAAAGCCAACTACACCTTCCCTTCAACCAGAATAACCGGCTCAAGTGACGGGATTTACGAAAACCTGTACCACGGGGAATTTTTCGAACTTACAGGGGACTCTGAAGTGGTTGCGCCCAACATACCCATGGACCCAACACAGGACGACTGGAACCAACAGGCTAAATCACAAATTTATAAAAAATATCCCTTTTTAAAACTATTGCTAAAAAGGCTTGTTGCCACAGCTTTTTGGTTTGGCTTTATATTTTTAGGTATTGCTATTTGGCGCAGCTATCCGGACATTCCCCGCTATTTTTGGGCAATAGTAATTGCCTACATAAGCATAATTTTACTGTCCATAATTATTAGCGGGCCCCGCCTTTTTGGAAAAATAATCTCCTCAAACAGGAGCCTTTTAACTGCCGGGCTGCTTTTAGAGCTGCATAATTCCAAGTTCCCGGAAATTACCTTTGGCAAATGCCAGGTGCGCGAGGACGGCAAATTTTTGCTGCGCGCGGGCCGGGGCAAATATTTGTTAATGATTTTTGACGCAAGAAAAGAAAAAGAAAAAAAGCTTTTGGCCGCCCTGCCGGTTAAGGTGGGGAAAAGCGGGGTTGTCAATTCCACCTTTCATATTAAATAATTTGCACACCGCCTTGTAAATATGCTAATATATTTCTAAATATGGGAAATGTAAAAAAGAAAATTTTAGTTGTGGAGGATGACGGGGCACTGCTTAATGTCTTAGTCGACCGCCTGGAAACAACCCGAACTTATATGGTACTTAAAGCAGCCGACGGGGAAGAGGCGGTTAAACAAATTTTTGAAAACAGGCCTCATTTAATTTTGCTCGATTTGCTTTTGCCAAAACTGGACGGCTTTAAAGTTTTGGAAAAAATTAGGGCGGCTAAAGAAGAAGAAATCCAGACATGTAAAGTTGTGGTTTTAAGCAACTTGTGGAGCAATAAGGATATTTTGAAGGCCCAGGCCCTTAAAATTGAAGAATACTTTGTAAAGGCCAACACGAACCTAAACGAAGTAATGGCTAAAGTTAAAATGCTGCTGCCTTAAGGCGGTTTGACAAATAAATAGACTTTTAGTATTATATATTCATAAAGGCCTCCGAGGCCTTTTAAAAAAGCTTAAATAATTGTCCTGTAGGCGGATTTATTCGGCCCAAAGGACCCTTTCAATTGCCTTATGTTTAAATTCTTAGGCGAAGTTAAAAGCGAATTAGCCAAAGTAGTTTGGCCGACCAGAGCCGAAACCGTTAAATATACCCTTACGGTAATTATTTTTAGCGTGGTAGTGGCTTTTGTTTTAGGCGCTTTTGACTACGGACTTCTAAAAGTTTTTGAAGCAGTATTAAAGTAAACCTATGAGCAGACAACAAGTAACAGGTGAACGTCATTGGTACGTACTCCACACTTATTCGGGCTATGAAGACAGCGTTGCTTTTAACCTAAAGCAGCGTATTGAGTCTATGGATATGCAGGACAAAATTTTTGACTGCATAGTGCCCAAGGAAAAAAAGATTAAGATTAAAGAAGGCAAGCGCACGACTGTGGAAGAAAAAATCTTCCCCGGTTATGTTTTGGTGGATATGATAGTGACAGACGATTCCTGGTACGTAGTCAGAAATACCCCCAACGTTACCGGTTTTGTAGGCAGCGGTACAATTCCCACGCCAATTGCAGAAGAAGAGCTCAACTATTTGAAAAAGAGAATGGGCGCAGACGAGCCAAAATATAAAATTGAATTTGCTCCGGGAGATTTAGTAAAAATTATGGACGGCCCGTTTAAAGACTACGAAGGCAAAGTCGGCAGCTTAGACGAAGCTCACGGCAAAGTAAAAGTTATGGTTACCATTTTCGGCCGCGAAACTCCGGTTGAGTTAGACTTTTTACAAGTTAAGAAAATATAATTTATTTGTACAAAGAATTAATAAAATAATTATATGTCTATCGAAACACCCCGATCAGCTGCTGAACAAGCATCTGATATAAGAGAAAATAAAGGCATTCAAAGGTTTGACAAGGCTTTAACTGACTTGGGAGTCGAAGCACACGGCCTCACAGATGAGCAATTAAGAGAATTTTTTAGAACAGAAAGTCCGGCATTTAAAGAATCAAATCCAAAATTTTTTGAAAGGTTGTTAAAGCTTTCTAAGGAAGCTAAGGAATAAAATTTTATTAATCGAAAGGATGGTTGGTCACCGATACGTCGTGTGATCGAAGGCCGCACTAAAACGTTAATGCAAGTAATTGCAACAACAGCGGTTACCATCAAATTACAATGGCTAAGAAAGTTAAAATTCAGTTAAAACTCCAGCTGCCGGCCGGAAAAGCAACCCCGGCGCCTCCGGTAGGTACCGCACTGGGTCCCCACGGCATTAACATTGCCGCTTTCGTTAAGGAATTTAACGATAAAACCGCGGGCGGGGATATGACAATTCCGGTGGATATGACGATTTATGAAGATCGTTCTTTTTCCTTTATTTTAAAAACCCCTCCTGCCTCTAACTTAATTATGAAGGCCATTGGCCTGCAAAAAGGCAGCGCTAACCCGCTTACCACAAAGGTGGGCAAAATTTCGGCCAAGCAAATTAAGGAAATTGCGGAAAAAAAGATGGTAGACCTAAACGCCAACGACTTAGCAGCCGCAGAAAAGATTATCCGCGGCACTGCCAGAAGCATGGGTGTAGAAGTTATAGATTAATTTATTAATTTTGTGGGACCTGTTTGTGTCATTCCGAGCCAGGCCAATAGGCCAAAGCCGAGGAATCTCTTAAATTAAGGGATCCCTCCGCTCTCCGCCTTCGGCGGATCGGTCGGGATGACAGATAGGGTTTGTACCACGAAGGAGAAAATTTATGTCAAAAATTGCCAAGAGAGTAAAAGCAAATAATGAGCAAGTGGACGTAAATAAAGTCTACACAGCCGAAGAAGCTATTGAGCTTGCTAAAAAAACCGCCAACACCAAATTTGTCGGTTCTGTTGAAGTGCATATCCGCACTTTAATTGACGCCAAAAAAACCGACCAGGCAGTTCGCGGCACCGTAAGCCTTCCCCACGGCACAGGTAAAAGCAAAAAAGTTGCCGCCTTTGTAACCGAGGCCAAGGAAAAAGAAGCCAAAGAAGCAGGCGCTACCATAATTGGCGGAGAAGAACTTATTAAACAAATTAAAGAAACCGAAAAAACCGACTTTGACGTGGCCGTTGCAGAACCGGCACTTATGCCTAAACTTGCCCAAATTGCAAAAATTTTGGGAACCCGTGGCCTTATGCCTAACCCCAAGACCGGCACAGTTAGTACTGAAATCGGCAAAACTATTAAAGAAATTGCAGGCGGTAAAGTAAACTTTAAAAATGATGATTCCGGCAACGTCCACCAAATAATCGGCAAAAGCAATTTTGATTCCAAACAACTCCTGGAAAACCTAAAAGCATTTTACCGGTCCGTAACCGAAAGCAAACCATCCACAGTAAAAGGACAATTTATTTCCGGCGTCAGCATTAACGCGACAATGGGTCCCGGAATAAAAGTGAAAGTTTAATTACAAACATTACAAAACAACCAAGCTTATTGCTTGGTTGTTTTGTAATGGGCCGGTAAATCTTGACTTACCGGCCCGTTGACTGCTTGCACGCTGCCTATTACACGAGTCCCTCAACTTGCTTAAAGACGTATTTGGTGCCTGTTTGCCAGGGTTCTACCACTATAACCGAACTGTCCTCTTCGGCCACCACCGCCTTCTGAAAGCTAAATCCCCAATCAGGCAGGGACTTTGCGGTCCGGCCCAGCACTAAGACCTCAATAATGGAGTCCGCCGCACCTTTTACGCGGATAGTGCCGTGAGCATATAGGGCGCTTTCATCCGTGCCTTCCAAAAGGCAAAAATTATCCCGGCTTGTTGCGGTAATTTTGTAGTGCGCAAAGGAACCTTTGAACAATTCCTGTACTGCATCCAAAACCGTTACTGCTGCAAGAGCTGTCTTCATCTGATGATCCTCCAACTAAAAAGACCTCCGCGTTTGCGAAGGTCCGGATGTGAACTTTATAAGTCCAAAACCAGCCTTCGCTACGAAGGGGTTCCAATAATAATGCAAATTATTGTGCGTGGTTTGAACATAGTAAAAGCAGTATAGCCTTAAAATTTATTTTTGTCAATCTTAAGAAATTGGTGTAGAATGGTTTAAGATAAATTATCTATAAAAGAAACAAATGGCCGAGGAGAGAAAACATTTTAGGCCCAGCTGGGACGACTATTTTATGGCTATTGCCAAAATTATCGCCGCCCGGGGCACCTGTGACCGACTGTATGCCGGCTCGGTTTTGGTAAAGGACAACAGAATTATTGCCACCGGTTATAACGGCAGTCCGGCGGGCTTGCCGCACTGCAACGACGTCGGCCATATGCTGGAAGAAGGCCACTGCGTAAGAACCATTCACGGCGAACATAACTCCCTGCTTCAGGCTGCCAGACAGGGCGGCACATCTACCCAGGGCTCAACTATGTATACCAAATACAGCCCTTGCATTCACTGCACAAAATACGTAATTGCCTGCGGCATAAAGCGCGTGGTAATTGGCAAAGTTTACCGCAATCCGCAGGCGCTGGATATGCTAAAAGAAGCGGGTGTGAGCGTTGAGGTTTACGAAGAAAACCCAGACTGGCACAAAGAACTTATGCAAATTTTTTCAGAAGACATCCCGGGTCGTTCCAACGACGGTGATGTTAAAATGACTATTGGATAATGAAAATTTTACTGGCCATTGTTGGCTTGCCCGGCGCGGGTAAGACGGAAGCCACGGAATACATCATTAAAAAATTAGGTTGGCCAAAAATTTATTTTGGACAGGCAGTGGTGGATGAAGCCGCGCGCCGCGGCACGCCGGGTGAAGCAGGGGAGCGGCAGGTTAGGGAAGAATTTCGCGTCAAAGACGGCATGGCAGCCATGGCTATTGCCAATATGCCCAAAATAAAATCCACTTTCCAAAACTCCGGCGTAATTTTAGAAAGTATGTACTCTTGGGAGGAATATTTGGAGCTGAAAAAAGAATTCGGAGAAAATTTTAAAGTTCTGGGAATTTACGCAAGTCCCAAAACCAGAATTGAACGGATGAAAATAAGACCATTTCGCCCACTGAAGGAAGAAGAATTGGTTTCGCGCGATTATTCCCAGATTGAAAATTTGCACCAGGCCGGACCGATTGCCAGAGCAGATTGGGCTATTGTTAACGAAGGAAGTTTACAAGAGCTTTTTTTAAAAATTGATGAGGTAATTAAAGCTATCTAAAATCAATGAAAGTCCGGATTAAAAAATCTGCCGACGTCCCGTTGCCAAAATACCACACCACTGAATCTGCCGGCTTTGATATTGCAGCCAGTATAGATACAACTGTTGCTCCCGGCGAGGTGGTAAAAATCCCCACAGGACTGGTTATTGAGGCCCCAAAAGGGCATTTTTTGCTTATAGCGGCCCGCAGCAGCCTGCCGCTAAAAAAGGGCTTGGCTATGGCAAATGGCATAGGAGTGGTAGACCCGGATTATGCCGGCCCCAATGACGAAATCCACATTATAGTTTATAATTTTACCAGCAGGCCGGTTGAAGTAAAAAAAGGGGAACGACTGGCACAGGGCATTTTTTTACCGGTTCAGCAGGCGGTTTGGGAAGAGGTTAACCACTTGCGGGAAAATGACAGAGGAGGGATTGGAAGTACAGGCGGGTATAAATAAATACTAAGCACGAAATTCGAAAAAAAATATTTGAATTTAAAAATTAGATATTTTTCGGATTTCGAAATTGTAATTTCGAATTTATGATTATAGGGCTGGTGGGTGAAAAATTAGCGGGCAAGGATACCGCGGCCAACTATATGGTCCAAAAATATGGAGCAGAGCATTTTCGGTTTACCCATATTTTAGACGCGGTGTTAGAAGAACTCAATTTACCAATTTCCAGAAAAAATGAAATTGACCTGGGCTTGGGACTGCGCAAAATTTTTGGCGACCACGTGCTTATTAACGCCCTGGAAAAACGCATTAAGCAGTCCTGGACTAAATTTGTAATTGTAAACGGCATTCGCATGGATGAAATGGAAGTGGTAAAGCAGTGGGGCGGAACCACAATTTATATTACGGCGCCGGTGGAAATGAGGTTTGACCGTTATAACAAAAGACACGAAAAGACGGACGACGCCCAAATGGGTTTTGAGGAATTTAAAGAGCAGGAAAACGGCCCGACTGAAGTGCGGATCCCTGAACTTGGAAAACAGGCAGAATTTAAAATTGAGAATGTCGGGACTTTAAACGAATTTTACGCGAAAATAGATGAGACAATGAAACAAATAAAATAATATGGCGCTCTTAAAATTTGGAAAATCAACAAAGAAAAAAGCCCGTATAGGGCGTTTTATTGTTATAGACGGAACTGACGGCAGCGGCAAGGCGACTCAAACCGACCTGTTGGTCAAAGAACTTAAGCTGCACGAGTACGAAGTGGAAATGACAGACTTCCCCCAGTACGGCACAAAGTCCGCGGGCATGATTGAAGAATACCTAAACGGCAAATACGGCAAGGTCGGCCCCCATGCGGCGTCAATTTTTTACGCCATTGACCGGTTTGACGCTTCTGTCAAAATTAGAGAGTGGTTAGATGCGGGAAAAATTGTAATTTCTAACCGTTACGTTACCGCCAACGCGGGACACCAGGGAGGAAAAATTGAGGACGATTTCCAGCGTTTGAAATTTTTTAAATGGCTTAACAACTTAGAATACGTAATTTTTGACATTCCCAAGCCTGACCTTAATATTATTCTTCACATGCCCGCGGCTATGGCGCAAAAACTCGTAGATAAAAAAAGTGCGGAATCCAGAAAATACGTAAACGGAAAAAAACGGGACTTGCACGAAGCCGACATTAAACATTTAAAAAACGCGGAAAAAGTTTATTTGGAAATTTCCAAATTATTCCCTAACACGAGACTGGTTGAGTGTGTGGAGGAAGGGAAACTGCTTACCCCGCCGGAAGTCCACGGCCGGGTTTGGGAATTAGTTAGAAGAATTGTGCTAATTGACTTAAAAAAACCATAAATATGAAAACTTATTTAAATTTACTGCAAAAAATAATGGACGAAGGCGTGCAAAAGCACGACCGCACAGGCACCGGCACAAGGTCAATTTTTGGATATCAGATGAGATTTAATCTCGCCGAGGGTTTTCCGCTCCTTACAACAAAAAAAGTTCACACCAAATCCATAATTTACGAGCTGCTTTGGTTTTTAAAAGGCGACACCAACATTAAATATTTAAACGACAACGGTGTAAGAATTTGGGATGAGTGGGCTGACGCAAACGGGGACCTAGGGCCTGTTTACGGCAAACAATGGCGGGCGTGGAAAGGTTACAACGGCGAGAGTTACGACCAAATTTCCTACGTGGTTGACCAAATAAAAAATAATCCTGACAACCGCAGAATGATAGTTTCGGGCTGGAACGTGGCAGATTTGCAGAGCTTAATTGCCGGCAAAAAAACCGCGCCGCCGCCTTGCCATACTATGTTCCAATTTTATGTGGCCAACAACAAACTTTCCTGCCAGCTCTACCAACGTTCAGCCGACACATTTTTAGGTGTGCCTTTTAACATAGCATCTTACTCTTTGCTCACAATGATGATGGCGCAGGTAACCGGCAGGGAATTGGGCGATTTTGTGCACACTTTTGGCGATGTTCATATTTATAACAACCATTTTGAACAAGTGAAGCTTCAGTTGTCACGCGAACCCAAACCTTTGCCAAAGATGAAAATCAATCCGGAGGTTAAAGACATATTTAGTTTCAAATACGAAGATTTTACTCTAGAAGGCTACGACCCGCATCCGAGTATAAAGGCCCCGATAGCGATTTAGGAATTAGGAAATGGGAATTAGGAATTAGCCGTATATTTCCTATCTCCTAAATCCTAACTCCTCTAAAAATGATTATCTTAGGCCCAGTCGCGGTAGCTGAAAATCTGGTCATTGGCAAGGACAATGATTTGCCGTGGCATTTGCCCGAGGACTTAAAACACTTCAAGGAATTGACTTTAGGCAAAACTGTCCTAATGGGCAGGAAAACTTTTGAATCTATTTTAAAACGCCTGGGCAAACCTTTACCCAACAGAAAAAATGTAATTATAAGCAGGCAAAAAGACTACAAAGCGCCTGAAGGCGTTTTAGTTTTTTCGTCATTAGATGAGGCAATAAAGTCATTGCCGGAAGATATTTACATAATTGGCGGCGCGGAAATTTATAAACTGGCCCTGCCTCTTGCAAATTTAATGTACATAACCCATGTTCACGAAAATTATTTGGGCGACGCTTTTTTCCCGGCCATAAAATGGAGTGAATGGGAAAAGCTCGAAGAAGAAAAGCACAAAAAATTCACTTTCGCAAAGTACAAAAGGAAAGACTAAAAAGCCCTTGATTCTCAAGGGCTTTTTTGATATACTTTCAAAAGTTTATCCTACGGGGTCTTCGCGCCAAACAAGAGGACACCCGATGGAAGACAGCACCCAAAAGTGGCTTAGCGTAAGCTTTGCCCTAAAAGAATCAGAACAAGAGCGGCTAAATATCCTTCTCGCAAGGACAGGAAACCAGCCCTTGCAGAGATGGGTAAATCACTTTAGTTATGTGATGGTCAGATCTGAATTTTGCGGGACCCTGTTTAAGCCAATTCTCCCAGCTACTGAAGAACCGCCTGCCGGTCGAAAATTCATCAAGCTTGAACAGGATGTCTATCCACTGATGGAAAGATTAAGCGAAAACAGATCAACACCCCTTTCGCAGCTCATAAGACTGTTTTGTGTCCGAAGTATTGAGCTGTGCGAAAATCACGCGGCAGAAGTAATGCCGTCGAAGGAGGAAATAGAGGCGTGGATAAAGGAGCGATCGGAAGAAACGGAAAAACCGGTCCAACCTCCGCGTCAGATGTCCTGGTTTCGCGGAATTTTCAGCCGTCACAAATAGCCGCCAGCCCAAACCAGGCGCCCGGGTCACTTTTGACTCCGGCGCCTTTTAATTTCTAGACTTTAAGAGCATTTTTTGCAATAATCATATTTATGAACGACCTTATTAAGCGCCTTGAAAATCTTAAATCTGAAATCTTAAATCTTAAAATCCATTTAAATTTGCCGCAAAAAGAGCAAAAGATTTTGGAATTGGAAGATTTAATGCAGCAGCCAAATTTTTGGGCAGACAATCAGCATGCTAAAAAAGTTTCCCAAGAGTACGACCAGCTAAAAAAGTTTTACGATTTTTGGCAAAATTTGGAAAAACAAGTTGTTGAGAATTTGGAGTTAGTTAAAGACTTATCTAAAGAAAACCACCCTCCCCTAACCCCTCCCATCAAGGGAGGGGAAGCTGCAGCCGTTCCCTCCCCTTTAGGGGGAGGGCTAGGGAGGGGTGAAAATGATTTAGATTATCTAAAAAAACAAATTGAAAGTTTAGAAAATTTATACAAACAAAACCGTTTTGTCGCCTTGCTCTCCAAAAAATACGACGACCATAACGCAATTTTTTCCATTCATTCCGGAGCCGGCGGAGTAGACGCACAGGACTGGGCCGAAATGCTGCTTAGAATGTTTTTGCGCTATTGCGAACGCAAAGGTTTTACTACGGAAGTTTTGGAACTCTCAAGGGGGGACCAAAACGGGGTTAAGACAGCAGTGGTGGAAGTCCACGGGACTTATGCGTATGGACTTTTAAAAAGCGAAGCGGGTGTACATAGGCTCGTACGATTATCGCCCTTCAACCCCGCTCACACCCGGGAAACATCGTTCGCGCTTTTAGAACTCCTGCCGCTTTTGGAAGAAAAAGAAGAATTTAAGGTAGATGAAAAAGATTTAAAAATTGAGGCCAACACCGCCAGCGGGCACGGCGGACAAAGCGTTAACACAACCTATTCGGCCATTCGCATTACACATATTCCAAGCGGCATAAAAGTTTCCATCCAAAACGAACGCAGCCAGCACCAAAACAGGGAAGTGGCAATGAAAATTTTAATGTCCAGGCTTAAAACCCTGGAAGAAGAAAAGCTGCAAAAAGAAAAACAGGAGATCCGTGGGGAGTTTAAATCTGCAGAATGGGGCAACCAAATCCGCTCTTACGTTTTACATCCATACAAAATGGTTAAAGACCACAGGACTGACTTTGAAACCAGCGACCCGGATAGTGTTTTAAACGGGGAATTGGACGAACTTGTGGAAAAATATTTAGAACAGGCAGCGGGCGGGAAAACTGCCTGAATAAATTTTTGAAAATAGTAAATTAATGCTATAATGCAATTTACTAGCTTATTTATTAGGGTTTGTTTTTTATACAAAAAATGATCAAGTTCCAAAACGTAGTAAAAAATTACGAGAACAGTTCCCTTGCCTTAAATGGCATAAATTTGCAAATTAACCAGGGCGAATTTATTTCTCTTGTCGGTCTCTCCGGAGCGGGAAAAACCACTTTACTTAAGCTAATTATTGGCGAAGAAAAAATTGACGGCGGAAAAATTTTAATTGACGACATAGACATTACAGAAGTCCGTAAGGCAGATTTGCCTTATTTAAGAAGGAAAATTGGTATGGTTTTCCAGGACATTAAGCTTCTGCCCAAACGCACTGCTTTTGAAAATGTGGCTTTTGCTATGGAAGTTTGCGGCCATGCCTTAGAAAAAATTAGAGAAGAAGTCCCAAAAGTTTTAGAACTAGTGGGACTTTTGCATAAAAAGGACAGTTTTCCACACGAAATGTCGGGCGGTGAAAAGCAACGCGTGGCCATTGCCCGTTCACTTTCGCATAGGCCTGTACTGCTTTTGGCCGACGAACCTACAGGGAACCTGGATGAAGTGAATGCCGCTGAAGTTTTAGATTTGCTTTTAAAAATTAACCAGCTCGGTACAACAGTAATTTTAGCCACGCACGCGTCTGACTTGGTAAATAAAATTAAAAAGCGGGTTATTACAATCGAGGACGGGAAAATAACACTAGAGCAAGAGAAAGGCAAGTATAAACTTTAGTGTGTAGACCTACACGCTAGACGCTTCTCGCTACAAGCTATTTATGTTAGATTCAATTTCATTTTTTAGGGTAATAAAAACCGGTTTTACAAATTTTGGAAGAAATTTGTGGCTTTCAACCGCGGCGACTATGGTTATGACCATAACCTTAGTTATTTTTTCCACGTTGTTTTTATTATTTATGTTGACCAATTATTCCATTAAAACTATTCAAAACACGGTGGACATTAGCGTGTATTTTAAAATTGGCCTTGCGGAGGAACAGATTAACTCTATTAAGAACGCTATGACTGCTGACCCGAAAGTTAAAGAGGTGGATTACGTCTCCGCAGCGCAAGCGTTTGAAGAGTTTAAAGCCAACCACCAAAGTGACCCGCTTATAATGCAGTCTTTAAATGAGCTTACGGAAAACCCGCTTCCCGCCACTTTGCACATTAAAACACATGAGCTCGCCGACTATCCCGCTGTTTCAGAAAAGTTGCAGGCCGCGGAGTACAAAAATTTTATAGACAAAGTAAATTTCGAGGACAACCGGCTGGTTATTGAACGCCTGGAGAAAATTTTAAAATTTATTATTACTTTCGGCTTAGGTTTAGTTATTGTTTTTTCTGTAATTGCCATTTTGGTAATTTACAACACCATTACGCTAACTATTTATAACCGCAAAGAAGAAGTGGAAATTATGCGCCTGGTGGGCGCAACTAACTGGTATATTCAGGGACCGTTTTTAGTAGAAAGTATTTTGTACAGTATTTTTTCAAGTGCAATTACCACCGCTTTATTTATTCCAATCTTCACAAGAATCCTTCCCAAAGTTATTGGCTACGTAAACCCCCAGGTAAGCTTTTACAGCAACAACCTGTTTAACTTTGCTTACCTAATCCTCATTCTTTTTGGCCTAGCTTTGTTTTTGTCCGTGCTTTCAACTCTGCTGGCCATTAGAAAATATCTAAGAATTTAGCTTAATTAAGAGCAATTTTGAGTTATTGACAAACTACTTTAATCTTATATACTAAGAAAGAGCCCAAAAAGCGACTCTCGCGAAATGGGCTCTTTTTTGTTGGGACACACCGACTGACACAGACAAAGAAACGAAAAGACACGGATCCGTGTTATCAGTAATTAATCAGTGTACATCTGTTTTCATATGAAAGTTATATTTATTAAAGATTCCCCAAGTCAGGGCAGAAAAGGGGAAATAAAAGAGGTGAGTGACGGTTTTGCCAAAAACTTCCTAATTGCCAAAGGCTTTGCGCAGGTTGCCACCACCGAAATCCAGACTAAAGTAGCCAAGGAACAAAAAGAGGCTGACGATAAGCACCGGCGCGAAATTGTGCGCCTGCAATCCGCAAAGCAGGACTTAGAAAAGCGGGTATTCACAATTAAGGTCAAAGTAGGGGACAAAGGCCAAATTTTTTCCGGTGTTCATGAAAAAGATGTTTTAAGCGCTGTAAACGGAAAAACTAATTTGTCTTTGGAAAAAAATCAGGTGGATTTAACCAAGCCCATTAAAGAATTAGGCGAACATCAGGTAAAGTTAAAGCTGGCAAGCGGCATAACTGCGAGCATAAAGATTAAAATAGAACCAAACTAATGGACAATTTCAGTCAAAACAATTCGCAGCCAACAGGCTTTGAAAATATACCCCAGGATCTTTTTACAAAAAATCCCCGTCTTAAAAACCTGTTATTGATTTTAATGGCAGCACTTTTGTTTTCCGGAATTGGCTTAGCCGTTTTTTCCTACCAGCAAAGTATTTACCGCCAAAAGCTTTACTACGAAACCGAAGGCGGTTTGCCGGTGCATAGGGTGAATAAAAGCGAAGGTTGGAAAGCTTACAAGAGTCAAACGTTTAGGTTTGAGTTAAAATATCCGTCCAATGCGACTGTAGAGCAGGTCGACGTAGGCGAGCATCCGTATGGAGTATTTGAAATCAAGGATCAAAATTCTCATGGGATATCATCAATCGCGGTTGTACCGGAAAACGATGAACAGATAAATGATGAGCAAAAAAAATATGCCGAGAGTGCGGTTTCGGAAAAAAATATTACTTTAGACGGTATAATAGGAAAATATTATTCAGTTATTGATGATAGCGGAAACAATGGTGGCGCTGTTTTTGTCAGAAAAAATGGGTTTGCATATATATTACTAGGCATTGAACCCGGGTTTAGTGAGATACTTTCAACTTTTAAATTTACTAAATAATTAATGTGTCATTCAGAATGACACAATTTATCACATGTCATATCATATCAAGCCAAGAAAAGCGAAAAAGTTAGACACTAAATTCATTTTTGTTTCCGGCGGAGTAATATCTAGTGTTGGTAAAGGTGTAACAACCGCTTCTTTGGCGGCACTTTTGGAATCTAGGGGTTTTAGGGTTGCGCCGGTAAAAATGGACGCGTATTTAAATGTGGACGCAGGCACAATAAGGCCGCAGGAACACGGGGAAGTGTTTGTGACTAAAGACGGTATGGAAACTGACCAGGATTTGGGAAATTACGAAAGGTTTATGAATGCGGACCTGTCTGCTTCCAACTACATTACCAACGGCCAAATTTACCAAAATATAATAAAAAAAGAAAGAAATTTTGAGTATGACGGCGAAGATGTTGAAGTGGCCCTCCATGTGCCCGAAGAAATTATCCGCCGCCTGGAAGCCGCTGCCCGGGAACGTAAGGCGGATTTTGTTATTGCGGAAATTGGCGGAACAGTAGGGGAGTACCAAAATATTTTGTTTATGGAAGCCAACCGGATTATGAAATACCGCGACGGACGGGATGTCTTGCATATTCACGTAGCTTATTTGCCCACACCTCCTTCCATTGGCGAAATGAAGAGTAAGCCCGCGCAAACATCGGTCCGCTTGTTAATTGGCAGCGGCATACAGCCGGACTTTTTAATAGCCCGCGCGGAAAAACCGGTGGATGACAGGCGAAAAGAAACTTTAGCCTGGACTTGCAATGTGCCGGCACAAAATATTATTGCCGCGCCTAATGTGGACAGTATTTACAGGGTGCCGATGAATTTTGACCAACAAAAGCTCACGGACAAAATTTTACAAAAATTTGGTATGAAGCCAAAAGCGGCCAAGCTTAAAAAGTGGAAAGATTTAATAAACAAAATTAGCAGGATTAATTCATCCAAACGCGAAGTTGAGATTGCTGTAGTCGGCAAATACTATGAGACAGGCGCCTATAAACTGGCCGATGTATACATTTCGGTTGTGGAAGCCATAAAGCACGGGTCCTGGGCGAATAATGTTAAGGCTAATTTGCACTGGATTTCTGCGCTGGATGTAGAAAAACACGGCGCAAAGAAAACTTTACACGGTTTTGACGGGATAGTTGTGCCCGGTGGTTTTGGCAGCAGGGGAACAGAAGGTATGATAGAAACCGTAAAGTACGCGCGCGAAAACAAAGTACCGTATTTAGGCTTATGCTATGGAATGCAAATGGCCACGATTGAATATGCCCGCCATGTTGCCGGATTAAAAAAAGCCAACACTACGGAAGTGGACGACGACAACCCGCATCCGGTAATTCATATTATGCCGGACCAGGAAAAGAAACTGCTTAACAGGGAATACGGCGCCACTATGCGGTTGGGCGGTTGGGATTGCATAATTTCGCGCGGAACAGTTACAGAAAAAGCTTACTTGGATGCCAAGTGGATTGGCAAAAACGGCAAGGCTAAAATTAACGAGCGCCACCGCCATCGTTTTGAATTTAATAACGAATATCGCGACCAGTTAGTTAAGGCCGGGCTGGTGATTTCCGGCACCACGCCGGACGGCAAGCTGGTGGAAATAATTGAGCTTAAAAACCATCCGTTCTTTGTGGGAACACAATTCCATCCGGAATTCCTTTCCCGCCCGCTTTCTCCGCATCCGCTTTTTGCGGGGTTTATGAAGGCTGTGGTTAAACTAAAAAAATAGTATGGATTTTATTTTTATTATTGGTACAGTGGGTGCAACATTGACTACCATTTCCCAGCTGCCTCAATTGCTAAAAGTATGGCAGACCAAACACACTAAAGATTTGTCTTTGTCAACGTACTCAGTTTTGGCAATAGGAGTAGCGCTATGGATTGTTTATGGATTATTGCTTCACGAACCGCCGATATATATTGCAAACATTATTACGGAAATATTTGTGTTATCAATCCTTGCCTTTAAGATAAAGTATGGATAACAAAAAACCCCCGTTACTCGGGGGTTTTTAAATCTTAAATTATAGATTCCCGCCTGCGCGGGAATGGGATCTACTTGGATTCCACGTTTACGATTCTGGTTCTGCGTAAATTTCCATGGAACTTTTTAACCATTTTGTTCTGGAATTTTACCATTCCGTCGGTTAGGGCGTACAAAGTAGAGTCGCCGCCAATTTTAACATTACGTCCGGGGGAGTATTTAGTGCCGTGTTGGCGGACAATTACTTGTCCTTTTTTTACGGCTTGGTTGCCAAAAATTTTAACGCCTAAGCGTTTGGAGACTGAATCGCGTCCTAGCGCTGTTGAGCCTCCGGCTTTTTTATGTGCCATAATTCTCCACTAACTCACGAACTGCACTAACTTCACGAAATCTGATTTTGTGGCTTTCGTGTTTTTTGTGTGTTCGTGGTTAATTAAACTTTCTCAAAAATCACTATTTCCCTGGCTACAACTTGGTCCTTTCGGTCGTAAATTGCGCTTTTTCGCTCTGTAAGCCTAAGAAATTTAAGCTTTTTGGCAATTACAGGAGAAATAATATCTAACTGATTATATCCCAAAGCTAGTGCGAAGTCAAGCTTGGGCATCTGCTCGTAGTCACCCCGGCCGCGCCTGTAAGCCGGCACGCACATAATCACGCGGCCGCCGGAAGGTAAAAATTTAGAGAATTCCTTAAAACTGGCTTTATAAAGCTTTTCCAGATCTTTAAAATTTTTGGCAATTTCCTCAACCTTGGGGTACTGGCCATAAATAGGCCCTAGGGTACCTTCGGTAACTATGGCTGAAATTTTATTGTTAGATTTAGCAATAAGATCGGAAACCTTGGTAGCATCGCTGACCTCCACGCCGTATTTCCCGGGAGCGATTTTATAGCGGTTTCTAAACCATTCTAAATTTTGTTCACTGCCTTTTATTGCGGTTTTGTTTATGTCGCTGCCTATCATCCTGTAACCTAAAAGCAAGCCCTCCTGGACAATGGTCCCTATGCCACAAAATGGGTCTAAAATAGTATCCCCGGATTTACAATTGGCCAAATTTAACATAATTTGGGCAACCTTAGGCGGAATCATGCCCTGTTTTTCATCCCTAACCGGACGTTGGTAATCCCTTCTGCCGTAGTCTTCAAAATCCTGTACGCTTAAAGTTTTAGCCGTAAAAATTTTATCCTGCGCTGCTAAAATAGAAATTTCCGCGCCCTTGGAAAGCAGTAAATTTTTTGTCACTACAACCGAAGCTAAGGAGAGGGAATTGTATTCAGGCAAAACCAACCGAACGCTTAAGCCGCTTTCAGTTAGCCCGTTTTTTATCATCATGCCAATGCGTTTGGGTTCGGAAAAAATGGAATTAAAAGACTGGAACTTGTCGCCGGGTTTGGGTTCCGGTCTTTTAAGCAAATTCATATCTAAAAGATAGATGCTCACGCCGAATTGCATCTTGCCTTTGTATTCCTTAAAAAATTGCTTCTTTAGGACGCTGGGTTTAAAATAATGCTTGAGTGCAAAATTAACCGAATCATTCTGGCGCTTTTTTATAATATCTACAACCTCTAAAATTTTTATTACGCCGCCAAGTTTTTTTTGTAAATTAGTTACGTTTAAAGCAGCCGGGGTTTCTATAATTAAAACTTCTTCCGAGGCCTCTAAAATCTTAACCGCTTCCTCCAAACCGCCCTCGGCCGGCTCTTTGCGAAGAGGCGACAAAACCAGGCTTTGGTCAGGTTTTTCCAAAACGGCAATAAGCTCGGCCACAGATAAAGTATAAACCCTCCCTAAAATAAAAGCGTAACGCATGTAATTTGTAAATTGACCTTATTTACGGCCAATAATTTGTGCTATAATAAGCCAAATGCTAACCTACGAACAACTAAAAAGCTGGGTAAGAGAAAAAGAAAACAAAACTAAGCTCATAATTGCGGCAAGTTTTGTAGTTGTTTTCTTTGTGGGTTTTGGAACCGGTAGCTATGAAAAGGGGATGAGACGGGATGCTTATAAGAAACAAAATAATTATACCACGGCGGAAGCGAAAAAACCAGCGGCCGATGTAGCCGCCCAGCAGGGGATAGTGGCAGGAGCTGCGACCGGAACGGCCGTTTCAGATTGCTTAATAAAAGGGAACATTGCTTCGGGTGGCAAAAAAATTTACCACATTAAGGGCGGCGCGTTTTACGAACGCACCAATGCCGAACAGTGTTTTAATACAGAAAAAGAAGCGGTGGCGGCAGGCTACATAAAATCCAGCAAATAAAAAAACCGCGCGGCTGTGAAGTAGCCCGCGCGGCGAATAAAGAAGGTGGTTGGACACAGAAACTTCCAAAGTCTATTTTTGTAAATTGCGTAAAATTTTAAATTACCAATACGCAACTTCAACAAACCCGGCGTTTCTTTTTCCTGACAACCCTGGCTATCCGTGGGCCCAAATGTACTCGGCTCGTACCCGGCCCTTTTCAGCCAGTTTTCCTTTGGTTGTGCGTAATAATGCATATGTGATGCATGACAGGTATTGCCTGTTGCGCTCGTTTTAGACCATTAAGTGGTATAACACGCGGTTGGGTAAGTCGCGTCCACATTAACTGCGCTGAAACGAACCAGGATGTGGTCCTCCGTTGTGCACTTCCTCCTTTATCCGCCGACCCTTTTATTGGGGGTTTGTCCTTATTCAGCCGGCTGGAAACCTTCATCGGCGCCCCTAAACTCAAAAAAGCTTACCGAAAGGTTTTGCATCCAAGCACTATCCAGTTGCAGCTGATTGCGGTTTTTCGTTCAGACAGTATAGCAATTATTAAGCCCGGCGTCTAGTCTAAACACGCTTTATGGGCTATAATGACCCTTAGATTTTTATGCTGCCAAAAATTACTCCAAAAAAAACTATTTACTTAGACCATGCGGCCACCACTCCGGTTGACCCGGAAGTTAAAGCGGCTATGGAACCTTTTTTTAATGACAAATTTGGCAACCCTTCATCGCTCTATAAAAAAGGCAGGGAGGCTAATGACGCTGTTGAAAAATCGCGCGCTGTTGTTGCCGACTTAATTGGTGCCAGGCCTTCGGAAATTATTTTTACGGCCGGCGGGACGGAAAGTGTTAATCTGGCAATTTTTGGCGTTGCCCGGCTACACAAAAAAACGCATCTTATTACTTCGGCAACAGAACACCACTGCGTTATAAATTCTTTTGCAGCCCTGGCAGGGGAAGGGTACAAGACGACTTTGGTTAGGGTAGATAAAGAGGGGTTTGTAAATTTAGACCAACTAAAAAAATCTGTAAGGCTGGAGACAGTTTTAATTTCTATAATGTACGCTAATAACGAAATAGGAACTATTGCGCCAATAGCCGAAATTGGACGATGGCTTAAAGCGGAAAACAACAGACGGATAAAAAATAACCTGCAACGGATAATTTTTCATACCGATGCCTGCCAGGCTGCCGGATTTTTAGACCTTGATGTAAACAGGCTTGGGGTAGACTTAATGTCGGTAAACGGCAGTAAGATCTATGGCCCAAAACAAACTGGGTTTTTGTATGTGCGCTCGGGGGTCAAACTTAAACCGCTAATTTACGGAGGCGGGCAGGAAAATGGGCTGCGTAGCGGCACACAGAATGTTACGGGGATAGTGGGTTTGGCCAAAGCGCTCGAGTTAGCTTCAAAAAAAAAGCAAAAAGAAAATCTAAGACTTTTTAAACTAAGCGGCCGTCTAATTTCTGAAATAAGCAAACAGATTCCGGATGCAATTTTAAATGGACCTACCTTAAATCAAGGTGATAAAAATCGCGGCCGCGATTTTTATCTACCATTGTTTAGATTACCCAATAACGTCAACTTTTCCTTTAAAAATACGGAAGGGGAGTCGTTGATGTTTTATTTAGACAGCTATGGCATAAATTCCTCAACAGCAAGCGCTTGCAGCACAGGTCAGCTCGACCCGTCACACGTATTATTAGCGATCGGTCATTCAAAAAAGTTAGCTAAAAGCAGCATTCGGTTTACCTTAGGAAAATCTACCCAAAAGAGAGATATTGATTACCTGTTAAAAATTTTACCTGCCCTTGTTAGGGGATTAAGGAAAACAAAACAAATAGATTTAATTTAAAAGCTCCAACTAAGCAGTTGGAGCTTTTATTTATAGGGGAGAGCGAAAACGAAATATTTATAACGTCGCACAATGTATCTTATGCGACAAGCTATTTGTTTAGTTGATAGCATCCCAATACTTTAGGCGCGTATGACCTGGTTTCTAAATAACCCGTGTTGCACTGCGTACGTTCTGTGTTATCCCAAGTACATTCCCATTTACGCATTGGCTGGGCTGCGCAGCCCGCCTCGCCACCACAGCTCACGCTGGCCTCACAAGCTTTAGAGCCGCCATTATACCCTGCCGCCAGGTTCCTTACTAAGTTACTCTCATTATTACTGCTACAAGCGCCTTCACTTAAGTTCTTTAAGTAAGCCGCTCCAATACAAATGCTTTTGTCAAAATTGGCCGGATTTTTTAACCAAGCGCAATCTATTTTGGTTGCTACACCACAATAGCCTTTTAACCTGTCAGCAGTGTCAGGCAAAAGCTGCATAATGCCGCACGCGCCCGCAGGTGATTCTAAATTTCGCCCGCAGCTGGACTCATTGTACATTATGCTTTTAATTAAAGCTTGGGTATCAGCTCCGGTTATGGGGAACTTTGCAGCTGCCGCAGCAACAGCGGAAGAATAACCTGAACAAACATTTTGTGTACAGCCTCCGGTCACACCTTCACAAATATTCGAAACCTTTTCATCTTTACAGACTCCCCCCACGGGTTCATAGGGAGGCTGCTGGCCAATTGTGTCTTCAGGCAGTTTTAAATCCCCAATTTTAATGCCCGGCGGCTGTATGGAGTGGAACTCCACAAGGTCGGGGTTAATAGCCTTAAGCAACACAAACCCGGCAAGCAAAATGACTATGCTGGTTATTGTGGTAGTTAAAATATTTTTGGCTTTGTCTACAGACTCCTGGTTGCCTTCTGCCGCCATATAAACATAGCCGGCAATGACTATAAAAAATACGCCGACAACGCAGGCTAAAATAATTGCAAATTTATACAAACGGTTAATGCACTCATAAAGCACGCTGCTGTTGGTGTTGTTAAACGCGGCCTGGTTTGGGTCAAAAGTAATTGGGTTGCCCTGGGAATCCAAAATGTCCGTTTGGGTCTGGCTTTTTTCCGGGTCTTTGGGCGCGCACAAATATTTTTTTATTTGCTCCGAAACCCCGGCGTTTTCCGCATAATTATAGGGCGGAAGCTCCTGCGCAAAAGCCGGAGCATAGGAAAAAAATATCTCGAGGATTAAGAGCAGTAAAAAATATTTTTTTAATTTCATATTTTTATTTTATTGCAAAAAATCTAAAGGATTATATGTATAACCGTAAGGCACACGGTAAGAGCCGTAAATATTTGTGTATTTGCCGGCGTTTACCCCAAAGCCTTCCGCGTCGTAAACCACAAAATGCAAGTGGTATCCCCTCTCCGGACCATATAACTTTTTTGTGGTGTTACCGCTGTTGCCTTCGTAGCCAATTAAATCACCTTGCTTAACTTGATGGCCGGGCGAAACTTTAAAACTCTGGAAATGCGCGTACAAAGTAATAATTTGGCTCTTGCCGCTCTTTGTTGTAATGTCGTGTTTTATGGCAACCCAATTGCCGTAAGAAGCATCGCTGTGGTCTGTATAAATAACTTCACCGTCAGCCGCGGCGTAAATTGGCTCACCTGCCGGAGCTGCAACGTCAATACCGTTATGGAAGCTATAGCCTAATGCCCTAAAGCCCGTATTGCCGTATTTTTGGGTTAAAATCCCGTCTATTGGCCAGGCCAAAACGCCTTTACCCGCCGGCACAGTTTTCTTGCCCAAACGCGCCCTAACCTGCGCGTCCAACTCGTCTATTTCTTTTTGTAAATTGTCCGCATCCTGTTTGCTGGAAGCTAAAAGTTTTTGATAATTTCTTTCCAGGCCCTGGGTCTGGGTTAACAGCTTTTGTTTTTGGTTTTTTATTGTAACCAGCGCGGCTTCGGTTATTTCTAACTGATGTTTGAATTCAATTAACTGTTCAACTTTAATTTGCAATTCGCGCTGCTCTTTTTGCAGTTGCGCCTTTAAAGCTTTAATTTTTTGCGTCAGCTGGTAAACCTTGTCCTGGATATTTTGGGTATACTGGATTTGGTCCAAAAAATCTGACAAATTATTGCTGCCAACCGTAGTTTTTAACGCGTATTGGTCGTCGTACTCGTTGAGCTCAACAATTAACTGCCCCAGAATTTTTTTGTTGTCGGCTATTTCAATAGTTTTTCTGTCTATAAGCTCCTGGTACTTGCCAATTTGCAAATTGGTATCCTTAATTTGTGTTTCCTTGGCCTCAATTTGCAACTCGGTGAGCGCTATTTCGTCGTTATAAATTGAAATTTCGTTTTTTAACGTGCTAAGTTTGCTTTGAGTGGCTGCAATTTGCTGCTGATAGTCTTTTATTTGCTTATTAATTTGCTTAAGTTTCTCCTGGTCCTGCGAAAGTTTGTCGTCTATTTCATCGGCAACGCTAAGCTGCAAATTTAAGCCTAAAAATAAGGAAAGGATTATTCCAATGGCGATTTTGTGTTTTATTTTGGTATCATATAGCTTAAACATTAACTAAATTATACCACATTTGCCCCAAAAACGGAAAACTGATCTAAACGAATTCCACAATGGGGAATAATTGTGAAATGGGATTATAATTTAGCTATTGCTATTTCTATTCTATTTAAAATTTCACTCTTTCCCAGCCCAACAGCCATAACAGAAGCCACTTCAAAAGGTCCCGGACTTTGTTGTAAGCCCGTGAGCGCAACCCGTAGCGGCCATAAGACAGGGCCGTTGTCGTATTTTTTTTCTGTTATGAAATTTTTTATTTCTGATTCCAAATCTTTTTGAGTAAATTTGGACTCATTAAGACCGGTTAGCAAATGCTTAAGCTCTGTTAATTTCTGTTTCGCATCTTTGGCGTCCGATTTCTTCCAAACTAATAGTCCGGCCTCGTATTCGGGCTGTTTGAAAAAGTAAGTTGTCCTCTCCCCTATCTCCGAAAGCTTCTTTAAGCGCTCTTGTTCCTGCCCGGAAATGGCGGTGAAATATTCATTCTCATATTTTTTTATCTCTACTCCGGCTTTTTTCCAAAACGGTTTAAGCAGATTGGCCAAATTTTTGGCCGTTAAATTTTTTATGTACTGTGAATTAAACCAGTCCAGCTTATTGTCGTCAAAAACCGCGCCGGCTTTATTTATTTTGGCAAAGTCAAATTCCGTTATTAATTCATCCAGAGAAAAAATTTCTTTGTCGGTTTTTGGGTTCCATCCCAAAAATGCAACAAAATTTATTAACGCTTCCGGCAAATAACCTTTGGCCAAAAAATCTTCCACAGAAACATCGCCCTGCCTTTTGGAAAGTTTAGATTTGTCCGGGTTTAAAATTAAGGGCAAATGTGCGAACTGTGTTGGTTGCCAGCCAAGGGCTTCGTAGATTAGTAAATGTTTGGGAGTTGACGGAATCCACTCCTCGGCGCGAATGACGTGGGAAATTTCCATAAAGTGGTCGTCCACTACCACAGCGAGATGATAGGTTGGAAAACCGTCAGACTTTAAAATTACCTGGTCGTCTAAAACTTTATGCTCATAGGTAATGTCCCCATAAATTAAATCGTGGATTGTTGTGCTGCCTTCCAGAGGAATAGCAAAACGCACAACGGGATTTTTTCCCGCGGCTTTAAACTCTTCAAGCTTTGATTTTATTTCATCAGCCGACAAATTCCTGCAATGCCTGTCGTACATAGCCGGCTTTTTTAAAGCCATTTGTTCTTTCCGCAATTCTTCCAAACGTTCCTGGCTGCAAAAACAATTGTAGGCTTTATTTTCTTTAAGGAGCTGGTTGACAGCAGCGTGATATTTTTCAAGTCGCTTAGATTGCAAATACGAACCATACTCTCCCCTCTCCCCTACGCTTCCGTCATCTTTTAAATAAAACCCTTCGTCAAATTCCACGCCTACGGTTTTCATAACTTTCAGTAAATTTTCAACCGCGCCTTCAACTTTTCTAATCTGGTCCGTATCTTCAATTCTTAAAACATGCGCGCCTTTATTGGCCCTGGCGAAAAGATATGAAAAAAGTGCGGTGCGGAGTGAACCAATATGAACAAAGCCCGTAGGGCTTGGGGCAAAACGAGTACGGATTGTATTAGATTTATGATTCAAGATTAAAGATTTTAGATTGAAAATCCTTTAAATTTTAGCATTTAAAAAGGGCTTTATCAAATGAAACTAAATGGCCAGAGGTTGAAATCCCAACCCCTGGCCACAGCTAAGCCTTCTTCAAAACATGGCATGAGCCATATTTGTTGTTCGGGCAACAGACACTCATCACAAGAACCTTATCCCCGACCGAGAAATTTTGACTTTTGCTGCAGAGAATGCTTAACCCATTGCTCATTTTTGCGACCATTAGGTCGGTGCCTTCAAACCCAGGGATGTTTAAAAGCTCCGTAACCTGATCGGCCCGTGAATCAACAATATCTGCCAGCGTTGCCGGGTCAGCTTCTTTGGTTTTTTGCGCCATGAACCCTCCTTCCGTAAAAGGAGTTTAGATCTTTGAGATAAAAAAATCAAGCTAAGTCTACCACTATTATTTTAGCCAAAGGCAAGCGCTCGGGATGTACCGCCTTTTCAAGCTCACTTATTTTAACCCACTTATAATTAATAAATTCTTCTCCGTCAACTTTTATTTCATTATCACTTCCCCAAAATTTAAAATAAACAATGTTTTGCTTTTGGCCAACGTTTGCTTTGTCACGATTTTTCCAAAAACCCCGCAACGCATTATTCCAAACATAGCTGTGGGTGGATGTTGATACCCCAAAAAGCTCCAAATTTTTAAGGCCGGTTTCCTCAAAGGCTTCACGTCTTGCTGCTGCAATCAAATCTTCTTTGACATCAACGCCGCCCTGCGGCAGTTGCCAATAATTTTTGCTTTTTAAATTATCTTTAGTTGTGACAACGTCCACGTGGAAATCTTTTGGGTTGCGCTGGCAAACCAAAATTTTATTTTCTTTGTTCGTTATAACAGTTGCTACATTTGGCCTAAAGGGCAAATTGCTAAAAACTTTGTAGTGCCACAAAAGCCACGCCAGCCCAAAAGTCGCGTTAATAATTCTTTTAAAACGTTGCGGCTGGGTAATAAGCCGCCACAACCATTCCAGGCCAAAGGAGCGGATAAATTTTGGCGGAGCAGATTTTTTACCCGCAATGTAATCGAACGAGCCGCCAACGCCCATAGCAAATTTTACATTCAGATGAAGCAAGTTTTCAAAAATCCATTTCTCCTGCCGAAGCGGGCCGTAAGCCACCAGCAAAATATCGGGTGCTAAGCTATTTATTTCTGTTATGGTTGAAGGGTCACCTGGGTTCTTGTTGGATGATCCCACAAATTTTAAGCCGCTATATTTTGCTTTCATTGCCGCAGCAACAATTTCTGGAGTGTCGCCGTGGCCACCGAGTAAAAACATTGAAAGATTGTTATCCGATGCAAGTTTGGCCAAATCCCAAATTAAGTCTGCGCCCACTATTTTTTCAGGCAGAGCAGATTTTATCCACTTGGAGTTAAATAATATCGCGGCCAAAGAATACTTAATTTGCCAGCAAGCCTTTAAAACCATAAGCCAGTATTTAACCCCCCCTAACCCCCCCTTTTTTAAAGGGGGGGAATGAAAAGAAAGCGGAATTTCCAAATATTTTTTCGCCCAAAAAATCCCAATGCCGTCGGGCACGGCAATATTGGCCTTATTTAACAATTCAACTATTTTTGGGTCCTTTAAGGCCGCATACAAAAACTCCGAGTACACCGTAGTTACCCAGGTTTTTTGGCTTGCTTTTATTCTGGAAATTACCTCAATCAGTAATTCTGCTTTACTGATTGCGTCAACTTTTAATCCGGCAATATCTACTTTCATAAAATTCCATACCCGCCAGGGCGGAACCTATAATTTAGGAATGATTTACTAACATTATACCTTTTTAGGTTTGACTTTACAACCAAAAAATTATAGAATAAATGGACAATTTTAGGAGGTCTTATGCTTTCGTTGGTTAATTTGCTCATCGCCGTATTGATTTGGTTTTTAGGAGGGATAATGTTGTTGGCAGGCATTCCGGCAAGCGGAATATTCCGGACGGCCTTAGGCTTTATATGCCTGCTTGCGATTGGCTTCACTGTGTTGTCCGTGCTTAGGATATGGCACACAACCCGGAATGGAAAAGACGAATGACAGATCGCCGACAGAACTGCCGGCGATCATTTTTATTCTCTTTTATAATGATGTATAATCAAACCATGGAATCCCTGGGAAAAATTGCAAAATCTTTATCAAAGGCACAAAAAAAACCCAAAACGAACCCACACCTGCATTCCCCTAACCACCTGTTGGCAGATGAGCTTTCGATAAAGTTAAATGACAGAAAACATTTTGCTTTTTACCTGAAAATGGCGGTATTGTATAACCATGATTTTTTAAGGAATTTAGCCGGACAAATTGCAGAAAGCAAAACCGTGCAAACGCCGGGCAGGTTGTTTGCATATTTAATTAAGAAGCATAACCAAGAGAAAGCTCAATCGCGCTGAATTGACGCAGATAGGTACGCTGAGCAGACGCTGAAAGAAGCGCTCAGCGACCAATCCGCGTAATAATCAGCGACAAATCAGCGGCATATGATTTTACCGATTTTAACCTATCCAAATGAAATTTTACGAAAGCCGACCGAGCCGGTTAGTTTTCCGTTGTCTCCGGAAATTAAAAAACTTACCAAAGATATGATAGACACAGTGCGCAGCGCCGACGGCATTGGTCTTGCCGCCCCACAAGTGGGAAAGTCAGTAAAAGTCATAGTTGTAAACCTGGAAAAAAGCGGCGTGCCGCTTATGGCGCTTTATAATCCAAAAATTGTGAGTAAAGGCTTTAAAAAAATTGAAATTGAAGAAGGCTGCCTTTCCATACCCGGTGTTTTTGGCATGGTCAAAAGGCCAAAAAAAGTTACTATACAGGCGCAAACCGCGGAAGGAAAAACCATTAAATTCACTGACGACGGCTGGGTTTCCCGCGTAGCACAGCACGAAATTGACCACATAAACGGGGTGTTAATAATTGACCTTATAAAGAAATTCTCACAGGGCGAAGAGGTTGTTAAGAACTGGAAAAAACAAGCGTTTTAATTCTACGGAGTACGGATAAGTACGGATATACGGAATATCCATACGAATCCGTATATCCGTAAAATTCCGTAATCCGTAGAAATATGAAATTTATTAAAGATCTTTTATTTTTTGAATTACAAACCACGGGCCAGGATCCGGACAAAGACTCCGTTATTCAGCTGTCCGCAATATTGCTCGATAAAGATAATTTGCTGGAAAAAGACAATTTCAACACTTACATTAAAATTAGCTATTTAGATGCTATTATTAATGAACATGCGAAAATTTTGCGCATAGACTTTGACACCCTGCGCAAAAGCCCGAAAATTTACGACGTAATAAAGCTTTTCCGCAAAAAATTCGGCAACAATGTGCTGCTTGCCACCCACGGCTTCCAACATTTTCTGTTTTTAAAAACCGCATTTAAAAAAGCCGCGGTGACTTACGACTACGACCATCACGTAATTCAGCTTTGGACTTTAGGTTATGTTTATACCTTAAACTACGGAATAAAAAAAATGCCCACCTTCCATACATTTGTAGACTACTTTAAATTAAAACAGCACGAGCCCTGGAACGCAATGGAAAAAGTGCGGCTTGAAGCTGAAATTTTTAGAAAGATAATCAAGGAAGCTTAAATTTCCTGCGAACTTACGAAGGGAACGAACTTAGAAAAATTTCAGGTTCGTAGTTCGAAAAGTTCGCAGGTTCGTAGGAGTATATGAATTTTAAAAAAGACATTTTACTTATTGACACTGAATTTTCCGGGTTTGATTTGCAAAAGCACGACCTGCTTCAAATTGCTGCGGTGTTGCTGGATAAAAAAACCCTAAAAGAAAAAGAAGTCTTTTCCAGCTTTATAAAACCCGGTTCTTGGCAACATCGTAACCGCGAGTCTATGGCGGTTAATAAAATTAGTTTTGACGTTGTAAAAAACGCCCCCTCGCTTAAGCAGGTTATAAAAACCTTTGACAAAACTTTCGGCCACAACGTAATTCAGGCTTTCTATGTGGGCTACAATGACAAGCGTTTTTTAATGCACGCTTACAAAAAAGCCGGCGTTAAGTGGCAGTTTAACTACCACTATTTTGACTTGTGGTCATTATTTTATCCCCATCTCGCGCTTAAAAATCAGCTTAGGTCAAAAAAAGATTTTGCCGGTTTTGGCTTGGAATATTTAATTAAGAAGTTTAAAATAAAGATTGATAAAAATAATTTGCATGACGCGTTAGTCGATTGCCGGGTAGAAGCGGAAGTATTGAGGAAAGTGCTAAAAAAAATGTAGGCAATAAAAACGGTATGCGAAAAAAATTCATCGCATACCGGTCTGGTCAATAATTAAGGTTGCCCAAATAACAACTAAGGCAACCATACATGTGATTAAAACCAGCTTTGCTTTGGCCCCCACTTCCCCTTTCCTTATCACACCGAGAACCAAAAAAACCTGTACAAAAACAATCACTGTGATCGCTGCCATAAGCAAATGAATTTTTGCGCCGACCCACAAGGCAACTACTATACCTACAACTATTAAAATCTCCATCTTCCCCTCCTTAGATTGAAATAACAATTTAGCACTATACCAACATGGAGTCAATGTTAAAAATTATATTTTTTGGCACGGCCAATGTAGCGCTTCCAATTTTGGAAACACTGAATAATACGCACCAAGTTTTAGGCGTGATAACCACGCCGGATGTTTTGGTAGGACGCAAGCAAAGCTTGGAAGAAAGCCCGGTTTCAGCTTTGGCAAAAGATTTAAAATTGCCTATATTTAAGCCGGAAAACCCTAAAACCGACGCGGCATTTATTTCAGAATTGCAAAAAATTGGCGCCGATATTTTTGTAGTTGTTGCCTACGGTAAAATTTTGCCCCTGCAAATAATTAACCTGCCGAAATATAAAACCATAAATGTCCATTTTTCCATTCTGCCAAAATACCGCGGCCCTTCCCCAATACAGACTGCTTTGCTAAATGGCGATGCCCAAACCGGCACCAGCATTTTTGTGCTTGATGAAAATGTAGACTCCGGTCCATTGTTAGCTCAGGAAATTATTAACATTGAGCCGGATGATAATTATTTCACTTTGTCTGACAGGCTAGCCAAACTTTCTGCGAAAATTATCAATCAAACTTTGAAAGACTATACCTCCGGCAAGCTCACTCCCCTGCCCCAGGACGAAAGTCGAGCCAGCCACACAAAAATCATAACCAAAGAAGACGGGCGGGTGGATTGGCAGAAAAGCGCACAGGAAATTTACAACCAATTCCGCGCTTTTTACATTTGGCCGGGGATTTATTCGAGTTGGAAAGGGCAGAACATTAAAATTACAGAGTGTTTGATTAACACGGATATGGAAACGAATGAACACGAATGTGGGACAATCATCGGCGGCGGAATTGTTGTCTGCGGCGGGAATACTAAATTAAAAATAAACCGGCTTCAGTTAGCCGGTAAAAAAGAAATGTCGTTTGAAGAATTTGAAAACGGGTACAGAGATTTTGTTGGCGGAAAGTTGGAGTAAAAAACTCATGTCATTCCGCCTGCCTGCCGGCAGGCAGGGAAAATTTATATTATTAAATTTATCCGGAATCTATTTTCCTGTCTCTAGCGAAGTCGAGAGATGGATCCCGTATAATTTTTACCTAAATTAAGATCGCCGTTGTAAAAATTTACGGGATGACACAGCGCCTGCGCTGTGTCATCTAAGATATTTCTGCTTGTTTGCCAAATGCTGCTCGTAGGTTACGGCATAAAAGGCTTTGCCGGTTTCCTGGTCATGCAAAAAATATAAGTAATCCGACTCAGTCGGGTTTAAAGCTGCCTTAATTGATGATAACGAAGGGTTGCAAATTGGCTTGGGCACAAGGCCGCGGTATTTATAAGTATTGTAAGGGGACTCTATTTCCGTGTCGGCTTTAGAAACAGCCGGCGTGTTTTTCCCGGTAATGTAATTGACGGTAGCGTCACTCTCTAAGGCCATATTAATGCCTAGGCGGTTGTAAAAAATTCCCGCAATAATTTTTCTTTCCTCATCCAGCCCTTTTTGCTGCTCAAGGGTAGTAGCGTTCCTGCCGGTTTCTTTTTCTATTATAGAAGCCAAAATTATGGCCTGATAAACGCTAAGGTCGTGTTTGCCGGCAAGGGCTGCGGCATTGTCCGGTAATTTTTTCCCAAAATTGTCCAGAAGCTTTGCAATAATTTGCTCTGAAGCCTGATCTTCCGGGGTTTTGTCTCGGTCTGCCCAGGAAGCGAACAAACGGTAAGTGTCGGGATATAAAAATCCCTGTAAATCCCCGACAGCTTGCTTAGGTAAAAAACTTTCATACTTTTGCGTATCAAAGTTTTTTGTTGTGTCTAAAAAAGCCTTAGATGTGACAATTTTCTGTTTTTCTAAATATTGCGCAATTTCCTTATTATTCCATCCCTCTACAATAGTTATGCTAATTTCCTGAGCCTTTGTCTCTGGTTTTTCTTCCTTTTCATTTGCCCGCTGTTTTAAGCCAGAATACAAGCCAAAAACAGCTATCGCAAAAAAGAACAGTACCCCAAAAATTAGAACTTTTCTTATCATTTAAGAGCCTAAAACCATCCCGATGTACATCGGGATGGTTAGAAGAATAAAACTAAAATCACTAACGCGGTTAGCGTTAATTTATATTATAAAAATATTTTTGTTTTTGCGCTAGTGCTTAGCTTAAGTTTTGTTCTATTTTGTCCAAAACTTTTTTAGCTGTATCTTTTCCGCCAAGACCAAAAGCAAGGCCGCCGGCTATGGCAAGCATGGCAATAATAGCCTTGAACAACTCTTTTAAGTAATCATCAACGCCCAGTTTGCTCAAGACGGTCAAAATTGTAAAAGCAATAATGGCCCATTTGGTAATACTGGCTAAAAGATTGCTCTTATGGAGACCGCTGGCATTAACCGCCGCATTAACTATACCGGAGAAGAAATTGGCTGCCAAAATACCTAAAAGCAGTACAGCCATTGCCACTACCACGTTGCCTGCATAAGACAGGACATCCTGATAAAGGAAGGTGGAAACCGCTTCTAGCTTTAAAATGTCAGCTGCGGCAATAAAAGTGCCCAAAAAGAAAAACCATTTAACAACCCAGCCTCCTAAGGCTGCCAGGCTTAACTTTTTTCCGACTTTGTCGGAAAGACTGTTAAGGCCGAGTTGGTTTGCTAAATGGTCAATTTTTACCATGTCGAGCACTTTGTGCACGACACCGCTCAAAAACATACCTACCAACCAACCAATAATTAATACAATAATCGCCGCAACCAAATTTGGTAAATACCCAATAACAGTTGCGTAAAGGGCGCTTAAAGAATCAACCACGGTTACCTGATAAGTTGAATAATAGTCCATTTTTATCCTTTCTATTAATTTTTATATTTTTTATTTATTTTACTTAATTTTTCATCTTAAGACCGACCCCTTAAGATTATTCCGCAGATACACGGATAATAGCGGATAACACAGATCAAATATCTGCGCACTCTGCCTTTATCTGTGCATCTGTGGTATTATTCACCTAAAATTTTAACGTACGCTTCCCTGTTCCTACCGCCGTCAAATTCAACAAAAAAAATGCTCTGCCTCGGGCCAATGACGAGTTGGGCCCTTTCAACAGGTAAACTTTCCGAAGACCCAAGTAAAAAGGCTTTTACGTGGGCATGGCCGTTACTGCGCTCGTTGGGAGCAACATTTTGCCTTACTTCAAACAAATCGTGGCTATAGCTAATATCCACCGGCGCAGCCTTATACATAGTTTTCATAAAGTCCTGCATAAGCAGCGGCTCGTTGTGGTTAAGCCTGACAGATGCGGTGGTGTGGGGGCAAAAAACAACGGCCAGGCCGGTCTTTATGCCGGAATCGGTAACTGCTTTTTGCACATGGTGGGTTATATCTACCATTTCAAATTGTTTTTTAGTTTCAAGCTGGATTTTTTTTAGCAAATTGATCATCCCGTTGGAAAATGCTTTTATTTTGTTTCTTTAGAGAAAATAATTAAACCGTTAAAATTACTTGGGCTGATATTTGGCCACAAAATTTTTCTAACGGGACATTTGTAATATTATACCATAAAATGGGGAAAATTAAAATCCCTCCCCATATTAGGGAGGGATTAAAATCTATTTGTTTACAAGATAGCGTCTTTGGCTTGTTTGGCTACGCGGAATTTAAGCACTGTTTTGGCGGGAATTGATATGGATTCGCCGGTTGCCGGATTTCGGCCCATTCTAGCGTCTCGGTGCTTTTTTTGGAGCTTACCCATGCCAGGAATAACGAATTCTCCTTCTTTTTTGGTTATATGGTAAGCCAATTCTACCATGGCGTCCATAAATTCACTTACTTCCTTGCGGGTTTTGCCTAATTTGTCGGCTAAAGCCTGCAAAATCTCTGACTTTGTCATACTTTTTGTCTCCTAGCCTCTCTGTGGTTCCCTCTTTAGGGAGCCTGCCTGCCGGCCGGCAGGGTTTTTTGAAGGGCTGTTTATTAATTGATATCTAAATTTTAGCAAAAATACCAGTAAAATCAAGGGGTTTTTACGCCTGTCAACACTAAAGGGCGGGTAAATTTTGATTGATAAAAAATAAATGGCTTATTTAAAACAAATTTAAGCAAAATACTCAAATTAATTAAGATTTTAAAGCATAAAAAAATATTACATATCCACAGCCACAAAAGAGCTTTTGATAGTAAAAATCTTATGTGACATAATAAACCAAAGCTCAAACTTTGGAGGACAGATGACAAAACGAGTATGGCTGCTACTGTTGGTACCTTTCGTGCCGCTCGGTATTGGGTACTTTGATCCAACATTTTTTCGGATCATTGACCTCAATCCCGTACTGGCTAAAGAGGCCTTTGGCTGGGCTTGGCTGCCGGTAACAGCGTTGATCTTAATAACCGCCCTGTTTAGCCTAAGAAAATTTTTCCTATCCTTGAACCAAGGGCTAACGCCAAGACCTCTTATGGCGTGGATTTCGATGATTGGATCATTGCTTTTCCTGCTCTTGATGAGGCTCACAACGCGTGAACTGAACAGAAATGGACCGAGTTCAGACTGGGGGTGGCTATCAGGAGAAATCCTGATTTATTTCCAATACACAGTATTTCTGATGGGAATAGCGGATAGCCTATTGTCCATTGTGATAAATGTTTCCGCAGTATCAATGTACCAATCTATAACTCACTCGCGGATATATTTTCGTAAATAGCCTCCATCACTCACTTGAGGGCCGATTCTAGCGAATCGGCCCTCTTTTCTTTATTTTAAAATCAACATTCCATCGCCAAACGAAAAGAAGCGGAATTTATTTTTTATAGCCTTTTGATACAGCTCCAACAATTTTTTTCTGCCAATAAGTGCCCCAACAAGCATCATTAAGCTGCTTTTAGGGACGTGGAAGTTGGTAATTAAGCCGTCTACAAATTTAAATTTATAGCCGGGTCTGATGAAGAGCTTGGTATCGCCTGATAGCTTTGATATTTCAAATTCTGGATTCCCGCTTTCGCGGGAATGGAAGGGACGGGCAGCGGATTCTAAAGTTCTTACCACCGTTGTGCCAACTGCGATGATTGTTTTGCTTTCTTTTTTTAACCGGTTCAGATCGTAGGCAGTTTTTTTATCAATCTCATAAGTTTCGCTATGGAGGGTGCCGGTTTTCAAATTTTCCTCTTTCAGCGGCGCAAAAGTTCCTAAATTTACGTTCAAGGTTACAAATTTAACCTCAATCCCCTGCTTTTTGAGTTTGCTGATTAACTTTTTAGTAAAATGCAGCGATGCTGTGGGCGCCGCAACTGACAATCCGGCTTTGGCAAAAATTGATTGGTACTCCTTGCGCCTCTGGCTTTCGGTAAGCGGAGAATTCTTAATATATGGCGGCAAAGGCGTTTGGCCAAATTTTTGCATTAATTTCTCGATGCTGATTTTAGATTGTAATTTTAGGAAATAAAAGTTCTCTTTTTGATTTTTTACAATAAACTTATGTTGGTTTAGCTGTAAAATTGATCCTATAGATAATTTCCTGTCCGCTATGACCTTAATTAACCCGTCTTCCTGGCCAATATAAAGAATTTGGACCTTTCCGCCGCTTGGTTTTTTCATCCACAACCTGGCCGGCACAACTTTGGTTTGGTTAAAAACCAAAACCGAATTTTTGGGTAAATACTTTCCGATATTGTAAAATCTATCAAATTTAATAGCGCCAGAGGCCCTGGTTTTGCTGTTTGTTGGCCTGTATATTAAAAGCCGCGCCCTGTCGCGCGGTTTTAATGGAGCTTGGGCAATTAATTCTTTGGGCAATTGGTAGTCGTAGTGCCTTAAAACAACTTCCAATTTAGGCATTGTTTGGTTGCTTGTTAATTAAAGCTTTGGATTTTAGGTAAAAATATGCGATGACACCGAAGGTTACAACCGGGGAAAACCATTCGGGAATGTGAAAACCAAAACCGTGAAGGAGCATAATGCTCCCTAAAAATAAAATGGAATACATCGCGCCATTTTTTAAATACGCGTATTTTTTTATGGAATCTATGTTGCGGATGGTCATTTCCCTTACTACAATAGCTCCCAAGCTGTTGCCGAGCAAAATTAGCGGGACAGAAAGCGTGAAAGCAAACGCGCCCAACACGCCGTCAATTGAAAAGCTGGCGTCTATGGCTTCAAGGTAAAAAATCTTACTAAGGTCGGAAAGGTGGCTTTTGCCCTCCACCAATTCCTTTTCCCTAACCGCTGCGTTTTCTTTAAAGCCGTGGGTAATAAAAAAAGTGGTGGAGCCGATTACGGCCGCAAAAGCCAAAAACGGATTAATTTGAATGGACTGCCAGACTACAACTGTTAAAATTATGGAAACTACGGCATAAAACCATACGCCCTGGCTGTAAAAAAACTTTTCCCCGGCAAGCCCAAAATTCTTGGGCTCTAAAAACAGCCAGTGGAAAAACAAAAAAATCATAAACATACCGCCGGCCATAAGCAAAAGCGGGGCGGCTTTTTCAACTGCTGCCAAAGCGGAAGGGTCAGAAGAAAAAGAAGCCGTAATGGCCCCAATTGGCCCCAAAGAAGGGGCTGCCAGCCAAACTATAAGCCAGGGCAGAAGGCCGCGAATGGCAAACACTGCAAACAACATACCCCAAACTAAAAACCAGCGCCTGGCCCTTTGGCCCATGGTGCTTAAAACTTCTGCGTTTATAACCGCGTTGTCTATTGAGGAAACGGTTTCGAACAAACCTAAGCCCAAAACCGTAAGAATAATTGAAAACCAACTCATCCCGTTAGAAGTTAGTTAGTAAATAATAAACCTTAAAAGCAACCATAATTTTAACTATCGATCGCCGTTTGCCAAATAAGTAAAAAACTACTAACGGGATCAGATTTGTGAATTATAACACAAACTGCGCTTAGGTTAAATATGTTTTCCCTTTTAATTCTTCCGGTAAATAATCGTCCTCGTCGTAAAGTTTATAGCCTTTGTGGTAGTCTAAATCTTTCATAAGCTTGGTTGGCGCATTTCTAATTTTAAGCGGCACTGGCAGGTTGCCATGTTTTTTGACATCTTCCATAGCAGCTAAATAAGCGTCGTAAGAGGAGCGGTCTTTTTTGCATTGGGCCAAGTAAGCCACGCCGTGGGCAAGATTTATTGCGCATTCCGGGTAGCCAATAGTTTCGCAGGCCGCAAAAACCGCGTTAGCTACCACCAGCGCTGTTGGCTGGGCCAAGCCAATGTCTTCGGAAGCAAAAATTACCATTCTTCTGGCAATAAACTTTGGGTCTTCCCCGGCGTCCACCATTCTGGCCAAGTAGTATAGTGCAGCGTTTGGCTGGCTGGCCCGCATGGACTTGATAAAAGCCGAAATGGTATTGTAGTGCTCATCCCCTTTTTTGTCATAACGCAAAAATTTAGACTGGAGAGTGTCTTTTAAATTATCAATGGTAATTGTCTCGTAAAGTTTTAAAGTGTTTTCTATCATGGTTATGGCTTGTCTGGCATCGCCGTTAGCCATTTGTACAAGCCACTGCTTTGCTTCCTTATTTATTTTAATTTCCGCGCGGTCAATAATGCTGTCCATTTCTTTTTCTAAAAATTCGTTTAAAACAAAAACCCTGCAGCGTGAAAGCAGCGCGGGAATAACTTCGAACGATGGATTTTCAGTTGTAGCGCCAATGAGGGTTAATTTTCCGGTTTCCACAGACGGCAAAAGGTAGTCCTGCTGGGCTTTGTTAAAGCGGTGGATTTCATCCAAAAATAAAATTTTGGGCTGGCCCAGCATGCTTGGGACAGAAACGATTTTTTTTATATCTTCCTTGCCGGCCGAGACCGCAGACAATTCAAAATATTCCGCGCCAACTGCTTTAGCGTAAATCCTTGCCAATGTAGTTTTACCTACGCCCGGCGGCCCCCACAAAATAAAGCTAAAAAGGTGCTTTTGCTCAATAGCCAAACGCAAAGGTTTGCCTTTGCCCACCAAATGTTCCTGCCCGACAAAATCTTCTAAGGATTTTGGCCTAATTTTGTTTGCAAGTGGCTCCATAATTTAATAGTAAACAATCGTTCACTAAAAGTCAAAACCAACTCGCAAAATTTAATTCAGCGAATAAAAATAAGAGTAAGTATTAATGCAAAAAAGACTAACATAACTATGCCCAAAACCAAATAGTACGAGGCATTGGGTTTGCCCATAATTTTTGCGGCTGTTCCGGAAACTGAAGTAAGAAAACCTTGCGGTTGTTTTTTAAAGGCTTCGTTCATAGATTTTACTGAATTTGAGATAGCGGGCAATTTAAAACTTAGGCGGTCAACAATCAAGTCCGCAAATTCATTTAATTTTAAAAGTTCGACTTTAGTTGTAATAATCCTGTTGCTGTAAATAAACAGGCTCGTGTCTGAAAAATCCAGGCTAAACTGTTTATAATTTTCAAAAATTAAATTTAAAAATTCCGGAGAAAAAATTTGCAGTGCCTCAATTTCAAATTTTTTCTCGCAAAATAATGTAAAGTGGCTTTCTAAATCCCCTCCTAAATTAATCCGGCCGGGGAGTTTTATGGTGTTGTCGGAAAGGTTGTCTCCAAACATATGGGAATCGACAAGCAGAATTACGGAGGGAACGGGAGTTTTAAAATCCACTTTCCACACTGTGCGCTGGAAAGTATGCGCGCTTTTTCCGCCGCCAACAGTGTATTGGTAATTAAAAATACTAATTGGCACGCCACTTAAGTTCCCTTCAATTATATCTTCCATCTTCTTGCTGTGACCAACAGAAAAAATTGCTCCGGACAAACCCTCCAACCAGCCGGTCATTAAATAAGAAAACCCGTTAGCCGACGCAAACTGCCTGTAAAAAATGTGGCGAAGCTTTTTTTTAAAAACGGCCAGGGCACCAAAGTACGCAACTGCCGGAAGGAACAAAATAAAAATAACGCGGGGATCTTCCAAAGTCCCGCGCATAAAACTTCCCACAATTAACCATAGCCCCAAAGCTTCAAAAACAATACTTATTGCAATGCCTATTTTTATTTCTTTTGCGTAAACTTTGTGAAAATAGTTGCGTGCGCTTAAACCGACGTCTAATATTTCATCGTTTACGTTAAAATGCGCCAAAGGCGGCAAGGGCACTTTGGGTAAAGTCTCCATAATTTAAAAATTTACTATTGTACTCCCTCGGGAGTGGAAATGCGGGGACCGGCCGGCCACTGGCCGGTATCCTTCCCTAAACAAAAAGTAATAGTGTAAGTTATGCCGTCGTCTGGAGCTTGGTACCAATAGTTGTTGCCTCCTACGCCCGGATCCTGTGAACAGCCGCCGTCAGCCGGTGTGGGGGCTGTGGGGAACATTCCAATGTAGTTCGGAATAAAAGGCTCCTCTGCGGAATCCATAGCGCCCGGGTCGTCCAGTGCCGCTCCGGCGCCAATAGAAGTTGAGCCTGTAGGGTAAGAACTATGGGCAATTCTGTATTGCTCTAAAGAAGTTATCATTTGGCGCATATCCCCCGCTCTTTTAGCGTCCCTGGCTTTGACCCTGGCATTAGTAACAGCAATGGTTATAGTCCCGGCCAAAATGCCGATAATTGCAATAACCACCAAAAGTTCTAACAAAGTGAACCCCTTCTCGTTTGGTTTTGGAGAGGAGGAATTTAATTTTTGTTTCATTTTTTATTCTATAAGCTTTTTAGTCTCAACATTATAGCACTTTTTAAAAAACTTGCCAATTTTGTGTGAAATCTACGCAAAACCACCTGCCTGAATTTGCCACAGGCGCTGGTAGGTGCCCTGCTGTACCTTTAAGAGCTCTGCATGTTTGCCTTCTTCCACAATTTTGCCGCTGTCTAAAACAATAATCCTGTCCATTTGCATAATAGTTGAAAGCCGGTGAGCAATGACAATGACAGTTTTATCTTTCATTAAAACCTTAAGCGCGTCCTGAATGTAACTTTCGCTTTCGCTGTCGAGTGATGACGTGGCTTCATCTAAAACCAGTATGGGCGCATTTTTTAAGATTGCGCGCGCAATGGCCACGCGTTGCCTTTGGCCGCCAGAAAGTTTAATGCCCCGCTCTCCGACAAAAGTATTGTAGCCGTACTGGGAGCCGGTTATAAACTCATGGGCGTGCGCGGCTTTGGCTGCGGCCATCACTTCCTCATCTGACGCGCCGGGCCTGGAGTAACGGATATTTTCCATTAAGGTGCGGTGAAAAAGTATGGGATCCTGCGGCACTAAGGACAGAGAGTTGTGCAGGGAATCCTGGCTCACCCGGGCAATATTCTGGCCGTCAATTAAAATTTCACCTTTATCTATATCGTGAAAACGGAATAATAATTTAACAATTGTAGATTTCCCGCCGCCGGACGGGCCAATTAAAGCCAGTCTTTCCGAAGGTGAAATTTTTAAACTAAAATCCTGAAAAATATTCTCTTTGGAATGGTAGCCAAAACTTACCTTTTTAAACTCTATACTTCCCCGGCCGGCCTGCAAAATTTTTGCATTTGGCACATCCACCACTTCGTGGGGGGTGAGCAAAATTTCTGTCATTTCATTTGAGTCGGCCAAAGCTTCGTAAAACGCCCGAACCTGCTTGCCCATTACCCACAACCGGTCAAAAATAGCAAAAATATACAGCTGGATTAAAGTAAAATCGCCCACAGTCAAAATCCCTTCGCGCCAGTATTTAATGCCGAAATACATCATAATGCCTTCCAAAAAAAGCATTAACGTGCTTTGCAAAACTTCCAAATAAGTCATTAAATTCCACGACTTGCGGCGCATTCTGTAATGCTGTTCATTTATTTTGCCAAAACCCGCCGCCTCCCTGGCAAAGCTGCTAAAAAGTTTTATGTTTGCGTTATTGGTAATGGTGTCTGCCAGTTGGGCAGTGAGCCTGGTGTCGAGTTCTGCTTTTTTTAAGTTATACTTCATAATTCTAAAAACCGAAAAGTAGTAGATGGTGCCAATATAAACCATACACCAAAGCAGCAAAGCCAGGCCCAAAAGCCAGTGGCTGAAAAACAACATAATCGTGGCAATAGAGATGGAAAAAAAAGAACGTAAAAAATCGTCAATTATGCGGTCGGCCACGGTTTCAAAACCACGTTCCATTTTTTTGACTTTGTTAACCAGGCTGCCCACAAAATTGCCGGAAAAAAATCCGTAAGAATTTTGGTGCAAATATTTAAAACAAGTGTTGTTTAAGTCCGCCATTATGCGGGTTTCAAAATAGTTTTGTATGTAGTCCTTAGCTCTAAAAGCGTAGGAGCGGATTAAGCGCGCGCCTACAATTAAGCCTAGGATGCCTAAAAGTTTTGAGTAACGGGAAAAATCGTAAGTGGTTAGGTGGTTAATAAATTGCTTATACAAAAACGGCCCGCTGCTTTCCGCCGCACTGTGCAAAAGCAAAAAAACAAAAATCCCGAAAGCGTGGATTTTGTATTTTCTGGCATGCTGCCAATAAATTTTTAAAGTTTGCTTGGTCAGTGTCTGCATAGTTTACAATTCATTCCTCCCCTCTCCAAGTTTGGAGAGGGGTCGGGGGAGAGGTTGGTTCGGGCTCATTTTATAAGGCTTTGGCCGGTCATAGCTTTTGGTTTGTTTAGATTCATAAGCTGCAAAATAGTGGGCGCAACATCGGCAAGGCTGCCGCTTTCTTTAAGCTTATAATTCCCCTCTCTGACTAAAATAAATGGAACTAAGTTTGTGGTGTGGGCGGTGTGGAGCACACCGGCTTTTTCGTCAAAATTAACTTCCGCATTCCCGTGGTCAGCGGTAACTATTAAACTCCCTCCCAAAGATAAAACTTTTTCCACAATCTTTTCCAGCTCTGTATCTAAAGTTTCCACGGCCGTAATTACTGCCGGCTTATTGGCCGTATGGCCTACAAGGTCGGCATTGGCATAATTTATTAAAATAAATTCAACTCCTTTTCCCAGCATTTCAAAAGCCTTTTGTGTAATTTCCGCGGCTTTCATTTCCGGCGCCTGGTCGTGCGTTTTTATATCTTTGCGGCTTTCCACCAAAATATCAATTTCATTTTCATAGGGTTCCTGTCTTCCCCCGTTAAAAAAATAAGTTACGTGCGCGTATTTGTCAGTTTCGGCAATATGCGCCTGGTTTAGCCCGGCTCTGCTAATTTCGTAACCGAGGGTGGTTTCAATTTTATTTGGCGGGAAAGCCACGCTGCTTTCAAAGGCGGGGTGGTATTCGGTTAGGGTAACAAAATGCAAATTTTTATGTTTCGATGCTTCCAATATTTTTTGAGATAGCTGCCGTGTCCGGTCATTGCGAAAATTAAAGAAAAACACGCCATCGTTGTCCTCTATTTTGTAAGCTTTGCCGCTGTCATCCAAAAAAATTACAGGCTCTAAAAGTTCGTCCATAATCCCCTCTTTGTAAAGTTCTTTCATTGTTTCAGACGGTTTTTGGCCTCGTACAGCCTTCCCCTTGGCGCGGAATATTGCGTCCTCGGCTTTTTTTGTCCTGTCCCAGTTATTGTCACGGTCCATGGAATAGTATCTGCCTGTTGCCGTAGCAATGTAGCCGATGCCTAAATCTGAGATAACTTTTTCCAGCTCTGACAAATATTCAGCGGCGCTCTGGGGCGGGGCATCGCGGCCGTCAGTAAAAGCATGAATTACCACTTTTTCAAGCCCGACTTTTTTGGCCGCCTCTAAAAATCCGTGCAAATGCTCCTGGTGGCTATGCACCCCGCGCGGGCTGACTAACCCCATAATATGCAAAGTTGAATTAAACTTTTTTACGTGATCAAACAAATTTACAAACGCTTGGTTTGTATAAAAATCGTGGTTTTCCATTGCTTTGGAAACCCTAACTAAATCTGTATCCATAACTTTACCCGCGCCCATAGTCATGTGCCCAATTTCGCTGTTGCCAATGGTACCCTGCGGCAAGCCCACGTGCTCCTGGCTGGCGTGCAGAAAAGTATGCGGATATGTTTTAAGCAAATGATCGTAAACCGGCGTGTTGGCTTCGGCAATGGCATTGTGGTCCTTGCCTTCCCTGTATCCCCACCCATCCAGCACAATTAAAACAAATGGCGCTTTTTTTGTCGTCATAATAATGATTTTAGCAAAAAAATTGCTTTTTTAAAACAAAAAGGCCGTCCACAAAAGGGGCGGCCCTTCCAAGCTCTCATAAGCTTGAGCCTTACTGTTCGAAGTATTCGGGATGTTTGAGTATGTGGGCAAAAGTTCGCCGACGGTCCGCCTCTTCGGCCAGGCTCCAGCTTTCGCCAAAGACCCTGTCCAATCCTGCAATGGCCAGATCCCGGTCCTTTTGCAGCCTGTTCTCTACCCAGGCAAACCAGAACCCGCCGTTAGTTAGCCTCCCTATAACTTCAGCTTTTGCCTTTATGGAAACAGCGTCTCTAATTTCAAGAGTGGGAGTGGCGCCGAGTGATGGAATCGCTAAAAGCTCTACCAAGGTCGCTGCCAACCACTTCTCACTAACCGGATGGTTATACCATAAAAGCACACGCCGATTTTCCGAAACACCGTATTTTGCGAGCACCAATGGGTTTTCCGGGTCCCTCAAGTCCTCTGGCAAGAACCTGTCGCCCGGCTGCGTGGCAACCACCAAGACCATCAGCTCCGGTCGTACTTCCCGGCTATAGGTGCTGGTCGTAAACAAAAGAGCGCCGTCAGGAGCCCTGTTAAACGCACTGGCTATAAACCGCTCCTCCCAAAATTTCCTGACCGTAGTGGCTATTTCAATACCGCTGACTTTGGCCAATGCTTTAGAAGCCCGGGCAAAAAACTGTTGGGATAAACGCAAACGTTCTTCGGCTTGCGCTTGGGCCTGGTTGGGATTTTCTGTAAACTGCGCAGAAGTTTTAACCCACACGCTTAACAAGACAAACACCGCCGCATACACTAACATCGTTTTTTTCATCCTTCCCCCCGATTTTAAATTTGTATAAATCCTATGACAAGAGCTGAAAATAGTCAACCAAATTAATAACCGCCCAAAAAAGCGTTTTGTTAAGGTAGAAAAAAATTGAAATAAAATAGCCCGACCGTCGTTAAATTAAATGATAGGACTTGCGCGCCAAAACCTCGCCAGAGGTTTGAGTCTTAAGGATTTTGACTTTTCAGCCTTACCCTTAGGTTTCAAACGCGCGAGTCCTATTTTAGTTTAAAGGTCGAAACAATTTATGCACGGCTTACGCATTGAGCCAAGTGCGAGGCATTTTGCGAGGATTTTTGGAGACGTAGTCAACCTACGTCGACAAAAAACCACAGCAAAATAACGAAGCAATTGGCCAAAGTCGCTTTAGGGACGGGCTCTGCCCGCCCAAAAAAGCGACGGTGCGTAATACGTGCTGTGAAAGGATAAAATATATGTCTTGGACAGAATGGTTAAATGGCCTCCTGGGCCTTTGGGTTATTGTGGCTTCCTATATGTATATCCCATCCGGCGGCGCTAGGACATTAATGGTAGTTACAGGTTTAGTGGTCGCTGTTTTAGGTTTTTGGGGAGGCGCAACCGAGCCGCACGTTGAATATTCAGACCGTGCACAAACCCGACTTTAAACCTCTTGCATTATGCAAATGGCCAAATTCAAACTTTAAAACCCCGTTCTAGAGACGGGGTTTTATTTGTTGACAAAAAGACATAGATAATATATTATATCTAAAAGTTCGTATTGGCGAACTCGGGTCAATCGCCCTCACTTCGTTCGTTCCGCCAAAGGCGGGACTCACCGTCGTTTCGGGCGTTGCCCCTCTTCCCAAATTTTCCAAAAACTAAATCGCAGCAGAAAATTTGGGAGCCCTTTAAATACATTTTTACTTGAAAAAGCGACCTAAGAATAAGCCCCTTACTTCCACTAAGGAAGACTATATAAGGGCCATATTCATACTCAAACAAAGATACGGCAAAGTTGGGGCAACCCAAATTGCCCGTTATTTAAATTTGAGTAAGTCTACAGTCTCCGAAAGGTTACACGAGCTTATGGCACAAAAATTAATCAAACCCGCTTTTTATTCTTCTGTTGAGCTTACAAAAAAAGGCACACTAATTGGGAAAAAACTAACTTACAAACACCGCCTGATTGAAGTTTTTTTAAACCGGAAATTAAAAATTCCTAAAAATAAAGTGCACGCTGAAGCACATAAGCTGGAGCATGCTTTTTCTGACAATGTCATAAAAAAACTCGACCGGTTCATTGGCCACCCCAAGTACGACCCTCATGGAGTAGCCATACCCCAAATATAAACCTATGAAAAAAATTTCCCTAACCTTAATTAGCGTTGTTGCGGCAATTGTGGCGGTATTTGTCGGCTACAGGCTGCTTGCAATTATTCACCAGCCTTCAGAAGAACCTGACTATGAACATTTGCAGCAGCATGCCCAGGAAAATATTGGCGCCACCGGAAAGTACCAAACCGATGACTTCGACGCGACTGAATTTTTGACCACCTGGAATTTTAATAACCTTCCACCCAGCGAGCGGGCCCAATATTATAACGAAACTCCCCTGCCCAACGGTACACTGCTTCGTGAATATAAATTTTATATTGTAGATAAAGAAATTGAGGTTGCGCCCGGCGTCTTTTACCCGGCCTGGACTTATAACGGCCAGGTGCCGGGGCCCACAATCCGCGCTACCGAAGGCGACACAATTAGAATCAGCCTCGTTAACGGCGGCACCAAACCCCACAGTGCGCATTTCCACGGTTTCCATTCAGCAGAAATGGACGGTTCAGCTTTTGAGGATATGGTTTTGCCAGGAGAAAACTTTGAATATGAATTTAAAGCCCTGCCCTTTGGCACTCATGTTTATCATTGCCACAGCTATCCCGTTTCCCAGCATATATCAAAGGGTTTATACGGGGCTTATATAGTGGACCCCAAAGTGGACACCAGGCCCAAGGCAGACAAAGAGTTAATAATGGTAATGAACGGTTTTGATGTTAACGTTGACGGCGCCAACGAAGTTTACGCAGTTAACACGCAGGCATTTGTTTACAATGACAACCCCATTCACGTTAAAAAAGGTGAGTTGGTCCGCGTTTATTTGGCTAACATGTTAGAACTTGACCCGGTAAATTCATTCCATCTCCACGCTAATTTTTTTAACGAGTACAAAACAGGGACGAGCCAAACTCCCGATAATTTTACAGACACTATAGTTATGGGCCAGGCGGAAAGGTCAATTTTAGACGTACGTTTCAGGGAACCGGGTATGTATATGTTCCACTCTCACGTTACGGAATTTTCCGAATTAGGCTGGACCGGTATGTTTATGGTAATGGAATAAATTTATGCCAGATGAAAAAATATTAAGTAAATATTTAAAAACCTGGGCAAGTTTTTTGCTGCCCCTGTTTTTACTTGTTTTACTTTTGTGGGGATTCCTTAAATACGGCCCGCTGGGAGTGTTTAAAGCCGAATTGCCGCCTGTTGAAAAGCTCGTCATCCAAAGGGTTGTTTTCACACCTGAACGCGTTGAATTGGAAGTTTTTAACGATGGCCCGGAGCCTGTAACTGTCGCCCAGGCCGTGGTTAATGAGATTATTTGGAAATTTACCATGACGCCGGGCAACACTTTAAAACCGTTGGAAAGCGGTGTGGTCTCCTTGGCCTATCCGTGGACTGACGGTGACCCCATTGCGTTCACCCTTATTTCCAATGACGGCGTTACTTTTGAAAAAGCAGTTGACGTGGCGTTTTTAACGCCAACGGTTGACGAAAAATATTTAAAGACTTTTATTATCTTAGGCGTGTATGTAGGGGTTATACCCATACTGCTCGGGCTGCTCTGGTTTCCATTTTTGCGCAGGCTCAGAGGCAAAGGTTATTTGTTCTTACTCTCTTTAACTATTGGGCTGTTGCTGTTTTTAGGTTTTGATACCCTGGCTGAATCGATTGAATTAATTAAAGTCCTACCAAATGCTTTTAACGGGGTTGGGCTTTTGGTGATTGGTTTTATTTCCGCAATTTTAGTTTTGGGCGCTGTCAGCTATAAAACCGAATTCCATATGGCGGAAAGAGGCGGTCATTTAAGGGCTTTAGTTTGGGCATATTTAATCGCGCTTGGCATTGGCCTGCATAATTTAAGCGAGGGCTTGGCAATTGGCAGTGCTTACGCCGTCGGTGAAGTTGCCTTGGGTTCTACGCTTGTAATTGGTTTTATGGTCCATAACGTTACGGAAGGAGTTGCAATAATCTCCCCCCTAGCCCACGGCGAAACTAAAAGTAAAACAGGAAAAATTTTAGGCCACCTTTTACTACTGGGACTGTTAGCCGGCGCCCCCACCATCCTTGGCAGCTTAATTGGCGGCTTTGCGTACTCCCCTGTTTACGGCGTGCTCTTTTTGGCCATTGGCAGCGGAGCAATTTTTGATGTTACTTTTGACATTCTCCACTTTATGGCAAAAGATAAATGGTCTTCCATATTTACAGTTACAAATGTTTTAGGTTTTTTTGTCGGCTTGCTAATAATGTACCTTACCGGGTTTTTAGTTTTAGGTTAATTTAGATATAACTTTTCCATACAAAAAAACCCCAACAATAAGTTGAGCTTTTTTTATTATTGCTTTTATTTCCTTTTGCCAAATATCCTTAAGAAATTTAAAAACAAGTTAATGAAATCAAGATACAATGTCAGCGCTCCCATAATTGCTTCTTTCTTATCTTCGTCGGAATTACCGTCCATGACCGTATTCATATTTTTTATTTTTTGCACATCATAGGCCGTTAGTCCCACAAAAATTAAAATTCCGGCATAGGTGGTTACCCAATATAACGTTTCGTTAAACCAAAACAAATTTACTACGCTTGCCACTATTAAACCCAAAAGTGCCATAAACAACAAATTCCCCCAAGAGGTTAAATCGGTCTTTGTAAAATAACCATAGATTGCCATTGCCCCAAATACGCCCGCTGAAATAAAAAATGTAACCGCAATAGAACCTGAAGTATAAATTAAAAAAATAAAACTTAAAGTTACACCGTTGAGAACTGAATAGATAATAAAAGTTATGCGCGCGGTGGTAAGCGACATGGTTTTTACCATGCCGGCTAAATAGGCCACCATGAGCAATTCGAGTATTAGAAATCCGTAAAAAACAAAGGGGGTGCCAAAAACAAACTCAATTATGGAAGGAGTACTCGAAACATAATAAGCAGCTAATGCGCTAATTAACAAAGCCGTTGCCATCCAGCCAAAAACTTGTGTAATAAAGCTTTGCTCGTCTTGGGCAAAAGCTGGGTCAACAATAGTGTTGTTTTGTTGAAAGTCCATAAATTTTTTTAATAAAAACTCACGTTAATTATACCATACCTATTATGAAATGATTATGAAATTTTGGACATGGCCCATTTCTAACACAAAAAAGCACAGCTCAAACGTTGTGCTTTTTTGTGGCAGTCAGTGTAGAACAGCGTTCTAATTGTTTTAAAAAATAACAGGCCTTCTAAATCCTATGCTTCTTTTTTCTTCAAAATTGAGTAAAAAGCAGCAAATCTTAATGCGTTCTCTGCAGCCGGGGGGAAAATAGGGTCTTGATTTTCAGCCTCTCTTGACTGGTTAAAACGTTCTTTAAGAGCGGTTAACATAATTGTTAATTCTTCCGGTAAAAAATCATTTTTACCGCTTAACAAAACATACCTTGACGCTGCTTCCGCTGCTTCCAAATTTCTTCTATTATTTTGAGCCAATTCATTTACAACCTCACTCTTCAAAGTCTTTTCAACCAAATTGTTAGTCTGTTCATCCCAGTCCTTTTGCCCCATAAATAAATAATAATCTGCGACATTCCAAGCCACAGGTGAAGGCAGGTCATGACTTGTGTCCTTAAGCCAATTATTTTTGTCACGCAATAATTGGCTTTTAAAGGCTTTTTCTATTTCCACCCGATTTTCTTCCGCAATTAAATTTTTACCTGAAAGTTTGGTGTAGCATGCTTCCAAAAAACCAGCTTTACAAAAATAGTCTTCAATAGTCCGCAAAGGTTGTTCTTCTTGTTCTTTTAAACCAGGGTCGTCATAAATCCTTGTTTGTGAGTAAAAATTTTTCTTCTCATTAGCGGCAATATCAAAGCTCCTAGAAACAGATTGGCTGGCAGCCCTTTCTATAAAATCCGCCGCGCCTTCTCCGAACTCTTGGTTAGGAGAAAATTTTTCAGGGGTAGGATTAAATTCAGATTCAAACTTGTCCATAGAGTAATTAAATGAAATGGAGACGTCATTATTTTTCCAAACTTATTATAACAAAAAAACTCCTGCGTTAACAGGAATTCTTTTGGCAGGGGGTGTAGGAATTCCGCCTCGTCCCACTGCAGTGGGACTTCGTTGCCCTGGGTTGCTGCAATGCTGCGCCAGCTCGCATTGCAGATCGCTCGGCTGTGGTTGACTCTGCTGAGTCAACCTAGCCTCGCTTCAACCCGTTCGATTCCTACTACAATCATAAAAAGTCCATCCGGACTAGCCGGTGGACTTTTTATGGCAGGGGGTGTAGGAATCGAACCCACATTAACGGTTTTGGAGACCGCAGTACTACCATTGTACGAACCCCCCTCGTCGCAACAAACTCATTATCGTTCAAGTTTTGTAAAAACAAAACTTTCACTTAATTCGTTGTTGCTCCTTTTTCCCAAAAACGCGTGCCTCCGCCAAGGGCGGATGCGCTCCACGTTTTTGGGATCCCTAAATTTATGATAATAGGGCTTGGGCTATTTGGTTTCCTTGTGGAGCTGCATCTTTTTACAGAATTTGCAGAATTTTTTCAGCTCTAACCTTTTGGCGGTATTTTTTTTATTCTTCTTGGTTTGATAGTTTAAGTTGTGGCAAACTGTACATTCCAAGTTTATAAGGTGATCTTGTGACATTTTTAGATTATTGATTATTGATTAAAAATTTTAGTTTAGATTATTCGGCGAAAATAATCTTTGTTGCTATTACCCCGCAGCATTTTTCAAATGGAGCCGATGGTCGGGCTTGAACCGACGACCTACGGTTTACAAAACCGTTGCTCTACCAACTGAGCTACATCGGCGTGCTACCGATGATAATTTGAAAAATGCTGCGGGGCGGTTTATCCCGACGTCTCGCTTTTTCGAGAGTCGGGACTTCGACTTCACGCCGGAGCAAAACCGTTGCTCTACCAGATGATCCCGCTCAGCGGGACGGCCGACAACTCTGGATATTTTAACATAAATGCTTAAAAAAAGCTATACCAATAATACAGGCGTTACTCTTTGGAAATACCGGATTCATTGCTGAATCCTTCCAAAGAGTAACGCCTTATGACTCTCCGCCATTTACTCCGCTGGCGCTGCTACACTAATCTCAACTTGAGGTTCGGCCGGAGTAGTGGCGCTGACGGCAGGTTTAAAGTCGGTGAAGAAGTCCTGCTCGTTAAGGATCCTCGACCGGACAGCCTTAACGTCTTCTTTTGTTCCGCCCGACAACCGGTAGACCGGTCCTTTTTCGGTGTATCGGACAACAAGGTCAACGCCGTTGTTCTTGATGCGTCCAAGCACAACCTCAGTACCCTCGGTTGGTCGGCCCACTCGCTTTCGGAGTTTCGTCAAAGCGTGCTGGTCGCTAAAACTCACAATGAGATTTGCATCAATCGCTGAAATCGTTCTATTTGCTCGTGGCATCGGTAATTCCTCCTGAAGAAAACCGTCTTAAGCGGTATATTTGGTTGCATAACACTACCATAGGAAGGCAACACCGTCAATAGCCGCAATAAACAAAATCCGGAGTAAGCGCCTGCTTACTCCGGCCTAAAAACGCGCGCACCTTGCAGAAAAAACAAGGGCTTTCACTCATTCCTTCACGTCTTCAATTGCGTCCAACTTTGTCTTCTCCCTGCGTAGTCACGTATAGCATACTTCCTATTTATCGAGATCACAGCGCTACGCGAACATTGCATTCGTTTTGCTATTTGCGGAATCGGCATATCAGTGGTTGTGAGCAGTGCAATGATTCTTTGCAATTGAGGTTCAGTAAAGCGCACGCCTTGACGAAGTCCGTGTGACATTTTGTCCTCCAATTTTTTTAACGTGAATTCGTTCCGCGTAGATTATGCTATAATAACAAAAATGATCGCTTCAGACAAAAATCAAGGCTTTGTATTAATTTCCCTAATTTTAGCAATTGTAATAATTGCAATTATTTTTGCTATGTATTATGGCGGCTCGAGCAGTCGGGAGTCGGTGAAAAAAACCGGCGACAGCGCCATAGAACAAGTTAAACTAAATAACACTTCAGAAATCCAGAACCACATTGAAATCCAAAACGAGTTAAATAGTATTGAGCAATAGCCACCCTCCCCTAACCCCTCCCATAAAGGGAGGGGAATTTTAAATCGCCCGCTTTTCTGCTATACTAATGCGGATATTATTTCCGCCGGAGGCGCCCGCCTGCCCGGCCGGCAGGGATGCGCCCAGGGCGGAAGTCTAACAAATAAGGATTATCAAAATGCCTCACAAAGTTAAAAACCTTAAACTTGCCAAACAAGGCAAAATAAATATTGCGCTCGCGCAAAGGGAAATGCCGGTGTTGCAGATTTTAATGGACAGGTTTAAAAAAGACCAACCCTTTAAAGATATAAGCATTGCCGCGTGCCTGCACGTAACCAAAGAAACCGCTGTGCTGGTTAAAGCCTTAGTTATGGGCGGGGCAAAAGTTGCGCTTTGCGGCAGCAATCCCCTCTCCACGCAGGACGACGTAGCAGCAGCGCTTGCAGTAAGCGGAGTTAGCGTTTTTGCCTGGCGCGGAATTAACAGTGAAAAATATTACTGGTGTTTAAATAAAGTTTTGGATTTTAAACCGCAAATTACAATTGACGACGGCGCGGATTTAATTTCGCAAATCCACACCAAAAAAAAGTCGCTTTTAAAAACTGTCTGGGCAGGGCAGGAAGAAACCACAACCGGAGTAATAAGGCTTAAGGCTATGGCCAAAGCGGGTAAATTAAAATACCCGGTGATTGCCATTAACGACACTCCCACCAAGCATATGTTCGACAACTACTATGGCACCGGCCAGTCTACTATGGACGCGTTGCTAAGGTCAATGAATGTCCTTTTGCCGGGCAAAGTGGTGGTAATTGCCGGCTATGGGTACTGCGGCAAGGGTATAGCACTAAGGGCAAAGGGGTTAGGGGCAAGAGTAATTGTCACGGAAGTCGACCCGCTGGAAGCGCTTAAAGCCGTAATGGACGGTTTTGAAGTTATGCCTATGGGCCAGGCCGCTAAAAAGGCGGACGTACTTTTAACTGCCACCGGCAACAAAGACGTAATTTCCAAAGACCATTTTAAATTAATGAAAGATGGCGCTATTTTAGGCAACAGCGGGCATTTTAACGTAGAAATAAATGTTGAACAATTGAAAAAGTATGCAGTAAACAGTAAACAGGTGCGTGACGATGTGGTTGAATATACAACAAAAGACGGAAGGAAAATTTACCTAATTGCCGAAGGCAGGCTTATGAACTTAGCCGCCGCCGAAGGCCACCCTTCCGCTGTTATGGATATGTCTTTTGCCGACCAGGCCCTTACCTGCGAGTGGCTGGTAAACAACCACAAAACTTTACATAAAAAAGTTTATAACGTCCCCGACGAGATTGATAAGCAAGTGGCAAAACTTAAGCTTACATCACTCGGCGCTAAAATTGACAGTCTAACTTCCGCGCAAAAAAAATATCTTGCCTCTTGGCAGGAAGGAACGTAAAAAAAATAAACACCGGGCGTTAGAAGACTAAATACATCTTCTAACGCGCCGGCGGGACGCGAGCGTCCATGCAAAGGACTGCGGGGTTGAGTAGTACGGCTTCCCATCAGCCCAAGCATCTTGTTCGTAAACTCTCCAGGCTACTCAACTAGCCCCAGGAGAATAGACAAACTAATTAATCTGCGGGTTGAGCATAGGAACCACATCGAAACTTTCTCTTTGTGGATCTACTTCTGCTTCTCTTGTGGGTTTTTTAGCGGCGAGCTTGTTGGCGCACCGCATGTGATACAGCTTACCTGCGATTTCTCTGTGTTGTTCACTCGGAGCTATCCGAATGCTGCAGAGCTCGCACCACCGCCTCTCATCAACCGTTTGAGACGGTGTTGAGGAAATGACTTTTACTCCTACCGGGTGTTGCTTTATCCTTTTTCTTGGGACTTTTTGCGTTGTCATTTCTTGTACTGATTTTCCTCGATTTTCTTTGTTGTCTGCCAAATACATTTGCCCCGTCCATGGAGCAAAGAATGTTCATATTCCTCTTTTTTATTGTTCTTTTGCTCTCTGCAATCCGTTCGGGTCGTAGTTTGAAACCCGTTACGTACCTGCCACGATCCATTTACGTCTTGGTACAGAGCGTTAGGTGAGAATTGGTAGGCTTGCTTGAACGAAATTGAAATGATTATACCACACCTTGCCTAAAAGTCAAGACTTTTAGGCCGGCACCTTGATAAAACGGCCTTAAACTGATAAAATAAACAAGCAATTTAAAAACTGGGCGGTTCGTATAGCGGCAATTACATCGCGCTGTAGACGCGACGGCCTTTCGGCCTCCGGGGGTTCGAGTCCCTCACCGCCCACCACGGGCCATTTGTCCTTGCGGCTTACGCGTGCAGAAAATTTTCTGCCCGCTTCAGCCGATCGGACAATGTCCCTCCTCCCAAAAACGCGTGTCGTTTTTGGGAACCCTAATTGCAAAAAAGACTCCGCACAAGCGGAGTTTTTTTTAAGTTTCAAATTTTTTATATTTTAACCACCTCTTAATGGTGTCGTACATTACCGGCGTTTCTAAATAATCTATAAGGATGGCAATCCACGCCAGCCAAACGGGTATAGCAACCAAAGTCCTCTCCAACAAAATTTGGGCCACGACTTCGTCGGTTATCCAAAACAAATGCAGCCACTGGGAATTTAAAAAAATTAAATACCAAAAAGCTTTGCCCGAAAACTTTTTTCTTAAATCATTTACATACAAAAGTGATGTGCTTATAATTGCAGGAATCTCTGTGTAATCAACCACCACCAAAAGAAAGCTTAACGCCCCTGGCAACTCCGGCGGGTGCGTATGCAGCAGCCTGGGGATAATTATATAAACCCCCAGCCAAATTAAATGGATAATCTGCCAGGAAAAAAGGATAACGGAAAGCCGCAAATGGAACTTGTAGTGCCTTTCATACCACGCCCAAAATTTTTGAATACCGTTGCTCATTTGATTAATTATACACCATAATCCTTGCCGTAGACTTATTGGTATGATATCGTAATACTAAACGAAGGAGGCATTGTGCCTCCATTTCTATTTAAAGGAGAACCGAATAGATGGAAACAACAAGGTACATGGGCCGAGAGATACACGTTGAAACTCTCAAAAGGATAAATACACTGATGATGACAGGAGTGTTAATCCTTTCCGCGGTGATTGTGGTCGCACTGACAAGGGAACACCCCAAAGCGATGTTGGCAGCAACGTCCATAACCGCTTTTGCCATCGGGCTGGCAATCAACGTCGGTTTCTTTATTAGGGAAACCAAGGCGGGCAGGATTAACTGGCATGTCGACTGGCGCGTCAATCCCACCGTTCTGGTCCATCATCAGGACACAGGCGAGTAGATATGACCGGCACGAGACCAAAAAGGCGGCACAATAACGTGTGCCTGCGTTGCGCGAGCGTTTATACGCTCGCGCCTTTTTTCTTAAAAAAATAAGGACGGGTTCACATTCGCATTGCGCGTTTGTAAACCTGTCCTCATTGTCGTTTGGCGGAAAAACTTCGGTCCGTCTTTGGACTTTACGCGAGCTTTAAAATCGCTCTGAGGTTTGGCTGATCGAACACGAACCTCACCAAACCTGCCTTTTCCAGTTTTTCGACCGTTTCAGAAACGTAGGCTATGTCCATGCCATAGCCTTGTCCGACAAGCGCTTGCCAGAGCTCCCGCTTGTCCATGCCATCTGCGATCGTTGCCAATACCTGCGTTGAAGCGGGTATTTTTGGAGTTATTGCGTTATCCATTCTCGGCTTCATCCCCTTTCTGCACTTTCTTCCTGTGCGTTCCGTTATTTTTCCTTCCATCCGTACGTTTTGGAAGAGGGCGTTTCCTCACCCCGGCACGTTTATGCCTGGGGCTCCTGCCGCCAAAGATTTCAACTATCGACTTGAATTTTTTCAATAACATCCTCCTTAGCTGGTGTGTATTGGAACGTAGCTGATATTACTCCTTTGACTTAATATCAGCTACGTTCCAATTTCCCTATAAAAAATCCCGCTCTCTTTTAGGCGGGCTTTTGTTTTGGGTAAATTTTCTACAATCTTACTTTATCCTAACTGTCTCAAAAGCCGCCCATTTAGTAATGGTCTTAATAAGTGGGAGGAGGACTAAAACTAAGACGGCAGATAAAGTTAACATATTAAATATAGTGTATAGCTGTTTTTTTTCCTTGTCAAACCAATATGGGCAGGCCTACTCCTTACCATGGAGTTGCGGCATTTACCCCGTACCAAATAAAAATCCAATAATCTGGAGCCGACGATCGGAATTGAACCGATGACCTATTCCTTACCATGGAATTGCTCTACCAGCTGAGCTACGTCGGCCCAAGATTACCGGACTTTACAATCATTTTTATTTTGCTACGGGGCCAACAATTGTTTAAGATTGATTCTTATACTTTTTGCGTCTTTTTTACCCCTTGCCCCGACGTATGCTTTTAGACAGAGTCGGGGCTCCGACCTTCAACTTTTGGAGCGTCGGAGCTGAAACTTGGGGTTTTCCGGCTCCATTTCCAAAGCTTTCTTTAAAGCCAGTTGTGCTTCCTGCGTTCTACCGGCGGCTTCCAAACTTAAACCCAAGTTATAATAACGGTTTGGCTGGGTGGAATCAAGAGCTACCGCCTTCTTATAATGCTCCGCCGCTTTGGTAAAATTTTTAGTCTGATACATACAAAACGCGAGCCTGGCCTGATAATCCGCATTCATGGGCTCGTGGTTGACTAAATACTGGTAAATATCTCTGGCGTCATTAACATTTTCCTGGTCTAAATAAAACTTGCCCAAACCGTCGTAATTCGTCAAACTTTTGGGCTGCAGTTTTATTATGTCTAAAAAGTATTGCTCGTTTTTAACTTCGTGCAGGGTTTGGGTGACGACCGGAAAAGCCGGCTTTTTAAAGAGCGGCATCCTGTTGCCAAAAATCTTTTTCATTTTGTAACCCGCTGCCGCGTGGGGCTTTAGGTCTTTGGCTTCCAAAATAAAGTTCCAGGCTTTCTTTACGGCTGTGGCCAATTTAACCTTTATTTTGGAAATGGCCTGCGCGGGCAGGCCTTTTTCAATAAGTTTGAGCTCGGCGGCAGGTTGTGCGGCCTGCTCATTTTCAGACACCGCCGCTTGCGGAACGTGCCTTAAAATAACTAACAAAATCCCCAAAACTGAAAGAATAAAAGTTATGTTGGGTAAAATTTGGTAGGACAAGGGGATAAAACTTATAACTTATAATAAATAACTAATAACATAATATCATACTTTTTTGTTATCGGTCATCAATTATTTGTTATAAATTACCGTTGTCAATTCCCAAGGACAAACCTTGCAAACCTTTTAACCACAACGTTCTCCCCCATTTTGGCAACCGCCCCGGAAACCAGGTCTTTTATCTTAACATCGGGATTCTTTATAAAAGGCTGCTCCATTAAGCAGGCTTCTTCGTAATATTTGGCAATTTTTCCTTCCACAATTTTATTAACCACATCTTCCGGCTTGTCTTTTACCTGCTCTTTGTAAATTTCCTTTTCCTTTTCCAAAACTTCGGCCGGAACATCGGTAATATTTACATATAAGGGGTTAGCTGCCGCTATGTGAAGAGCCAAATCTTTGGCCAAAGCTTTAAAATTTTCGGTTCTGGCAACAAAATCTGTCTCACAGTTTATTTCCACAAGCACGCCTACCCGGTTACCGGGGTGCAAGTATGCTTCGACTATGCCTTCTTTGGCAACGCGGTCGGCTTTTTTGCCGGCTTTGCTTATGCCTTTTTTGCGCAAAAACTCAATTACTTTGTCTTTGTCGTGCCCAATTTCGGAAAGGGCGTTTTTAATTTCTAAAATTCCCGCTCCTGTAAGCTCTCTAAGCTCTTTTATTAGATCGTGAGTCATATTGATTAAATAAAATTTGATAATTAAGTAAAATTAAATAGAATTTTACTTAATTTTATTTATTTTTAATTAATTTTGTTCAATTACTTGGGCTCTTCTTTGGCTACAGTCTGAGTGCTCCTGCCTTCGCTGACTGCTTCGGACATTACGCCGGTCATAAGTTCAATTACTTTTGTGGCGTCGTCGTTGGACGGAATTGGATAGTCAATTTTGTCCGGGCTGCAGTTGGTGTCAATAAGCCCAATAATTTTAACTTTGCTTTTTTGCGCTTCTTTAACCGCAATAGCATCATGCTTAACGTCAGTGGCAAAAATTGCTTCCGGAAGTTTTTTCATTGACTGGATGCCTTCGAAAAGCTTTTTTAATTTTTCAATTTCTCTTTCAATAAGCAGCCTTTCCTTCTTTGTATAGCGGCTTTCCAGCTCGCCGGAAGCTTTAAGGTTTTCCAGCTTCTCCAGTTTGCGGATGGTTTTTTGGATGGTTTTAAAATTGGTAAACGTACCGCCAAGCCAGCGCACATTTACATAAGGCATACCGCAGGCCACAGCCGCGTTTTTGACTATTTCCTTGCTTTGGCGCTTGGTGCCCACAAATAAAAGCGTACCGCCGGTGCGGGCTAAATCGCTTGCAAACTTAGCGGCTTTTTCCAGGGCTTTCTTGGTTTGCTCCAAATCCAAAATATGGATATTGTTGCGTGTGCTAAAAATGAACGGCTTCATTTTTGGGTTCCACCTGGAGGTGGTATGGCCAAAATGCGCGCCGCTTTTTAGCAAATCTAAAAGAGTTACCTCTTTCATACTTAATCCTTTCTCACCTATTCCGCGGCCTTTTTTAAGCCCTCAGGCAAAAAAAAGACAGGAAAGTATGCGGAATATGTTTGATTAGTTTATAACCTGCGTATTATAGCAGCTGTTGACTTTTTAGGCAAGGCTTGGTAAAATATCAAAAGTGTCATTAAAAAAACTTCAATGAAAGACGCGATTCACCCACAATTTAACGCCACTGCCACCGTTACCTGCGCTTGCGGTAATGTTTTTTCCACTGGCTCAACAATGAAAGAGCTGCACACGGAAATTTGCAGCAACTGCCATCCGTTTTACACTGGCAAACAAAAGTTATTGGACGCCGCCGGTAATGTAGATAAATTCAAAAAACGCACTGCAACTGCCACCCAAATTAAAGCTGTGGTCAAACCGAAAAAAGAACGCAAAGCCAGAACTAAGAAATAACTACTTTACGGAATACGGATTCGTACGGATATACGGATCCGTTTTTTCTTTGACTTTATACATAATTCTTAATACGTTATACTACCAATATGGAACCAGCTTTTCAAAAAATAATGGATGAATACAACAAGCTCACCCAAGAAATGGCTTCGGGGAATTTTGATATGGCCAAAGTTGGAAAGAGGCAGGCAGAACTGGCTCCTGTTGTTGAAAAAATTACAGATTATGGATTAAAGATTAAAGAATTAGAAGACAATAAAAAGCTACTTGACGATAGTGATGCGCAAATAAAGTCTATGGCTTTGGATGAAGCCCATAGGTTAGAGGTGGAAATTTTAAATCTGAAATCTGAAATAGAAAATCTTTTGCTCCCCAAAGACCCAAATGACGACAAAAACTGCATTGTAGAAATCCGCGCCGGCGCCGGCGGGGACGAGGCCACGCTTTTTGTGGCCGAAATGTTTAGGGCCTATGGTAAATTTGCGGACGAGGACAAGTGGAAAGTCCACATACTTTCTTCTTCCAAGTCGGAGGCTGGCGGGTTTAAAGAAATTATTTTTGAAATTTTTTCCTCTAAGCTCCCCGGACCGTATTCTAAATTTAAATACGAGAGCGGCGTTCACCGCGTGCAGCGCGTGCCGGAAACGGAAAAAAGCGGCCGCGTGCATACTTCCACTATTACCGTGGCGGTTTTGCCGGAACTGGGCGAAAAAGATTACGCTATTGCCGATAAAGATCTTAAGATCGAAGCAACAACCTCTTCCGGGCACGGCGGACAATCTGTAAACACAACTTATTCCGCAATTCGCATAACCCACATTCCAACCGGCATTACTGCCCAATGTCAGGATGAACGCTCGCAAGCCCAAAACCGCGAAAAGGCTTTGGCTGTTATCCGTTCTCGCGTAGCCCAACATTACGCGGAAATAGAAAGCAAAAAGGTCCGCGACTTAACTAAGTCGCAAATTGGCACCGGAGATCGTTCTGAAAAAATCCGTACCTATAATTTCCCCCAAGACCGTGTAACTGACCACCGCATAAACGAAAACTTCAACCAGATAAATTTGATTATGGAGGGAAAACTAGAAGACATTACTTCAGCTTTGCAAAAGGCCGATTTAGCAGCGAAAAAAGAAGCGTTGAAAAAATGAAATTCAAAATTGGAGAATTTTGAATTTCATCCCGAGCGAAGCGAGGGATCTCTTATGATAATCAGACAGGCCTTAAAAAAATATTCATCGATAGAGATCGAGCTACTCTTGTCGCACATCCTTGGTAGACCCAAGGAATTTTTGTATATGAATGGGGAATTCAAATTAACACGGATACAAACAAACAGATTAACACGGATGGCTAATCGTCGCCTTAAAGGCGAGCCCGTGGCTTACATTTTGGGCTACAAAGATTTTTACGGATTAAGATTTAAAGTTGATCGTAATGTGCTAATCCCCCGCCCAGAGACGGAAGAATTGATCAATCTTACCATTTCGAACTTCGCGAAGCGAAGTGAGAAATCTGTAAATCATGCTGCGATGAAAAACAGATCTCTCGCTGGCGCTCGAGATGGAGTTAAAATCCTCGATATTGGCACAGGCAGTGGGTGTATTGCCATAGCAGTTGCTAAATTGGTTACGAGTGACGGGTTACGGGTTACAGCTTCCGATATTTCATCAGCAGCCCTTAAAGTTGCCAAAAAAAATGCCAAACTCATTTTAGGCAAAAAGTCCAATAGTCGCTACTATAGGACTTTTTTACCAATTAAATTTGTTCGGTCTGACCTTTTGGCAAATATTAAAGATAATTTCGATATAATTATTGCCAATCTGCCTTACGGCTGGTATGGAGTAAAAAATAGGTTTTCTTCCGTCAAAGAGGGCCTAAAATTTGAGCCCGTAATTTCGCTCTACACAAAAGAAAAAGGCTTAATGCAAATCCGTAGGTTGCTTTTGCAAATCGCTGCGCTAAAAAATAAGCCGAAGTTGGTCTATCTCGAGTTCGACCCAAGGCAAAAATCTGATTTATATAAACTAATCAAAAAACATTTACCTAAATCTAAAACCCAATTCCACAGAGACTTTAACAGTCTTTGGCGTTATGTCGAAATAAAAAATTTATTTTAGTAGCATTTTGTCACATATGTGACAAAATGCTACTAAATTTATTATTCAAAAACTTACGATATAAAAAAGCCCCGGACCACCGGGACTTTTTTATATTTTCTTTTTCTTTTCTGCCGGAGACAAATCAAGCTTTAGGCAGACTTTTCTGCTTTTTCAGCCTTTTCCGGCTTATCACCAACAGCGCCTTCTGTAGCAGCTTCAGGTTTAATTTCAGCCGCGCCTTCAACCTTGCTTATATCTTCAACCACTGGAGCTGCAAGTTCAGCTTCAACGTCACGAGGAGGCTGCACTTTGGCCACTAATTCATCGGCAGGCGTTAGAACCTTAACTTTAGGAGAAACTTCCAAGTTTTTGACGTGGATAGAATCTTCCATTGTCTTTAATTTGCCCAAATCAACAGTAAGGTTGTGGGGCAAATCGGCCGGCAAACATTCAACTTCAACTTCAGATAAGATTTTAACCAAAATTGCGCCCAAAGTTTTTACGGCGCCCGATTCACCTATAAATTCCAAAGCAACTTTAGCTTTAAGTTTTTCAGTCATACTGACTTCGTAAAAGTCAACGTGAATTGGCTGGCTGGTTAAATAGTGGTTTTGAACTTCGTGAATAAGCACGGGATGGATTTTGCCGTCTTCGGTAACCAAATCTATAATTGTGCTCTCCCCTGCTTTTTTCAAGACTTTCTCAAACTCGCGCAAGTTTACACTCAAACTTTCGTTTTTAACTTTATGGCCGTACAAAACCGCGGGCAGGCTGCCTGCTTTACGCAATTTGTTTGGCGTGGTGGTTTCTAAATCGCGCTTTTGCGCTTTTAGCTGTGGCTTATCCATTGTTTTCCTTTTATGACTTTGCCCATTGGCGTTGGTTCATCATAGTGCGATAACAAACTACTTGCCTACTCACAAAATCTTATGTGTAAAATAACTCAAAGATTATAACAAAAAGCCCCGGATTTGTCCAGGGCTTTGGGTAATGTGTACACACATATGGCGGTTTTAAGAAAGATGCCCTAGATTAGGGTATGAGTATTAAAATGCCAGAAACAATTAAAGAAGAACGTTTAAGATGGATCATTCCCATCGTAAGTAAAG
>Ga0137452_1000019_pt1 | contig 113415 bp, 99 predicted proteins | sample EasRivERMGT513_2_FD_102312 | JGI IMG/M metagenome (GOLD analysis project Ga0137452, IMG submission 102312) | Soil microbial communities from meander-bound floodplain in the East River, Colorado, USA - East River MetaG ERMGT513_2 | ecosystem: Environmental > Terrestrial > Soil > Floodplain ...
CACGTCAGGCCACACGGATCACTCGACAAACGGACCCCCGTGGAGTTCGCCAAGACCTTCACGGCGAGCTCTAACCCGCAGAGACTGGCATCGTGAACTGCGCCAGCGTTGGGGGGAAGGTCATCACCACCAACGGCGTCGAGTATTCGGGCACCGTCGCCTACTCCGACGTGCCGCGCGGGGTGCCGGCGGCGACGTACTCGTTCTTCAACAACACTCCCGACGAGCGGTATCCGAACTTCCAGATCAATCCCACCGCCGGGGCGATCCAGATGCTGTTCGCGAGCGACTACGTCGAGGGCGGGAGCACGCACGTGCTGGGCTTCACCCACCGGCGTCCCGAGTGGGCGGGGGTCGTCGTCGCCTATCAGCCCGCGGAATACCAGCCCAACGCGCTCGACGACAAGGACGGAAACAACTTCCAGATCCTCGCGAACGCGATCGTCTATGCCGGAAGCCGCGGCGACGTGACGGCGGTCGGCGAGGCGCCCGGCTCCCGCACGATGCTCGGGAAGAACCACCCGAACCCGTTCGTCACGGAGACCACGATCGACTTCACGCTCCCCGAATCGGGAGCGGTCGACGTCGCGGTGTTCGACATCACCGGGGCGCGCCTTCAGACCCTGGCTCGCGGCCACCACGAGGCGGGGCTCCATCACGCCGTGTGGAGCGGACGGCGCGTCGATGGCTCGGCGGTCCCGCCGGGCGTCTACTTCTGCCGGGTGTCCTCGGCGACCGCGTCGTGCACGCTGCGGATGGTCCGGGCCAACTAGCATTAGCGCTGTGCCGGGTTCAATGCGAGTGCGACTTTGTTCACATGCACCAGCATTTACCCGCGCTGGCGCGGGTACACCATCAGATCAGGGCGCACCTGCATCACACCGCCAGCTCGAGCTGCACCGGCTCCTCCTCGGGATGGATGGGGTTCTTGCGCCGGTCTCGGATGGCGAAGCGATCCTTGAGCTGCGCCACCGCCGTGCGCACGGGCTCTTCCTCGGGCCTGGCCAGGTAGGCGCCGCGAGCATAGAGCCGGCGATAGCGCTCGAGCTCGGATGGCCAGTGGCGGCTCAGCGTCTCGAGGAAATGCTCGCGCGTTCCCGGATTGAGATGCAGGAGCCCGGTCCAGATCTTGGTGGCCCCGGCGTCACGCGCCGCGCGCACGACCGCCTCGAGCTGCTCGGGCCGGTCCGAGAGACCGGGCAGGATCGGCGCCATGCCGACCTGGGCGTTTATCCCCGCGTCGATCAGGCTGCGCAGCGCCGCGAGACGCGCGCGCGGCGGCGCCGCGCCCTCCTCGGTGCGCTTCCAGACGTCCTCGTCCAGGGTGGGAATCGAAAAGGTGACGTGCACGTCGGCGCGGCTCGACGCCTGCGCGAGCACCTCGATGTCTCGCACCACCAGCGGCCCGCGCGTGATGATCCCGAACGGGTTTCGCGCCGCGGCGAGCACTTCCAGGCACTGCCGCGTGAGTCGGTATCGGCCTTCCGCCGGCTGATACGGGTCGGTCGCGGCCCCCACCACCACCACGTCCCGTTTCCAGGAGGGGCGCTCGAGCTCGAGTCGGAGAACCGCCGCGATGTTGATCTTGGCGCGCACCGAAGCGCCGTAGCGCTCGTCAGAGGGCCGATCGGCCCGCCTCTCGAATGCCCGCACGTAGCAGAAGGCGCAGCGATGGGCGCAGCCCATGTAGGGATTCAGCGACCACTCGAAGGGCATTCCCTTCACGTGGTTCAGGGCGCTGCGGCAGGGCTCTTCGCGGATTTCGGACCGCATGGCAGGCGGAATCTAGCGGCACGGCGCCGCCTGCACAAGTGGGCAGTTCTCCTTATATGTGGTTGGCCCGGGGAGGGGGGCTCAGCCGGCGGCGGCGTCCGCCACCCGGCCGAACCGGCGCTCCCGGCGGTGGAATTCCGCCACGGCGCCCTCGAGGTCGGCTTCGGAGAAGTCGGGCCACAGGGTGGGGGTGAAGAACAGCTCGGCGTAGGCACCCTCCCACATCAGGAAGTCGCTCAGGCGCTGCTCGCCCCCGGTCCGGATCAGGAGATCCACTTCCGGCGCCTGGACGCCCGGATGTTCGATCGCGTTCAGCTTGCGCAGGAACTCCTCGCGTGTGAGCCGCACTCCGGGCTCGAGCGCCGCGATCGCGCGCAGCACCGCGTCGCGCGACGAATAGTCCACCGCCACCCGCAGGTGGAGGTTGCGCCCGATCGCCGTCTGCTCCTCCATGCGCTCCATCTCGCGGCGGATCGTATCGTTCAACCGGTCGCGCCGGCCGATGAACGTGGCGCGGATTCCGTTCCGGATGCAGCGTTCGGTCTCCATGCGGATGTATTGTCCGAGAAGATCGAACAGCGTGCTGACCTCGCGCCGCGGCCGCTCCCAGTTGTCCGCCGAGAACGCATAGATGGTGAGCGTGCCGATGCCGGCGCCGGGCGCCGCCTCTACGATCTTCCGCACCGTCTCGACACCGGCACGATGGCCGGCGACGCGCGGCAGCCCGCGCGTGGTGGCCCAGCGCCCGTTGCCGTCCATGATGATGGCGGCGTGGATGCCGGGGAACGGATTCGGAGTCGCGCCGGGGGTCATCTCGACACTCCGTGATCAGCGCTGCCGGGTCGCACGGATCAGGGCCTCCATGTGATCGAGATAGCGCTCGAGGGCGCGCCGGCCGGCCGCGGTGAGCCGGTACTCGGTCCGCGGGATGCGTCCTTCGAATCCCTTGGTGCACGAGACGTATTCCGCCAGCTCGAGCTTGCGGGCGTGAACGCTGAGGTTTCCATCGGTCGTCCGCAGCAGAGCCTTGAGCTCGGTGAAGCTGAGCCGCTCGTTGACGGCGAGCGCGCTCAGCATGCCGAGCCGCGTGCGCTCGTGAATGACGCGGTCGAGCGGGAGACCCGGCGCCGAGCTTCCGCGCACTTCCGACAACGCCCGCCGCTGCGAGCTGCGCCGCTGAGCCTGAGTTCTAGCCACCGTGCTTCCTCGCGATCGCGACCCCGAAGCCGACATGGAACGCGCCGAAGCCGAACGCCATCCAGGCGTTTCCCCAGGCCGCGGGCGTGAAGAGCGCCGCAGCGCCTACCGCCATGAAGCAGAAGCCGAGCGCTTGCACGATCCGGACCGAGAAGGCCCCGCCGGCCGCGAACGCGGTGCCGTAGAGGAGCAGCCAGATTCCGGGCAGCAGGTCGGTGAGCCCCGCGCGGTAGAGGGCCGCGGTGATGACGGCACCGGCCATGATGGGAAGCGAGAAGCTCATGGCGAAGCGCCGCGCCGAGACTCCGAGCGGCGGCATGCCCGCCATGCGCGACTTGTGCGCCATGGCCGCCACGCCGATCGTGAGCGCCGCCAGTGCCTCGACGATCCAGACCGCGAGCCAGCCGTGCACCGTGCGCTCGCGCGATGCGAAGAACGCGGCCGCCAGCGCGGTGGCGCCGACCACCACCTGTCCCCAGCCGGGAACGGCGGTGAAGACTCCGGCACGCTCCATGGTGGAGCGGATGAACCGGATGTGATCGAGCGCGTGATCCTGGAGGTCGGCGGGTTCGCGACGCGGTTCGAGTGGCGTGATGCGCATGGGAGACTCAAGGCTAAGGGCCGGGCCGCGCGCCGTCAAGCACTTTGCGAAGCAAAGCCGTCAGGCTTTTGCGAATCCTCCGCCCGGGGATAGAGCAACGGGGCCCCGCACCGGCGGGACCCCGTTGGGCTGGAGGATTGGCGGACCGCGCCTAGATGTCCTTCGCGGCGATCGTGCGGAGCCGGATGTTGCCGTTCACCGTGCTCAGGCTCAGATCGCGGCCTCCAGATCCGATCGTGCCCTTGAGCGAACGCCGTCCGATCGTGCCTTTGACCGTCACCGGAAAGTCGGAATCGATCACCCCGTTCATGGTGGAGGCGCTGAGCTGGGCGTCGAACCCTTCCGGCATCCGGAGCGTGATCGAACCGTTTACGGTGGCGAACTCGAGATCGCCCGATGCCTTCCCCGGACCCATCGACGCGACGATGGAACCGTTCACGGTCTGGGCGGTGACTTCATCGCTGGTCGACACGCTCACGGCGCCGTTCACGGTGTGCACGCTGACCGGGCTCTTCAGGCCCTCGGCCTCGACGCTGCCATTCACAACGTTTCCGATGAATCCGACACCGGCGGGGACTTCGACCGTGAAGCGCACCTCCGTGTCGTTCCGGTTGTGAATGTGCTGGCTGCGATTTCCCGGAGCGCAAAAGTTCTTGCTGCTCTTTTCGTAAATCGCGCACACCGTCACCCCGCCCTCGTGCTCGACGAACTCGACCGTGACCTCGTCGGGGTCCGAGCCGTGGGCGCGCTTCACGGCCGTCACCCGGGTCTCGGTGCCGCTGGCGAGCTTCACGTCGATGCCACCGTTGATGCCCTTGATCTCGATCGACTTCCCCTTGGCGATATTCCAGCTCCAGTTGAAGTCGGCGTCCCCCGAATCGGTCTCCGCGCGCGCCTCGACCCCGTGGAGAACGATCGGCCAGAGGGCGCTCAGCGCGATCGCGGCGGCGAGCGCCAGCAGGGCGGCGAGAGTCCACCCCGCGATCCGGGATCCCGGTCCCGAAAGGCGCAGCATTCGACGGTTCACTTGCTACCTCCCTTCTTGGTCGGAGGAGTCGGCGGGGTCGGCGGGGTCGGCGGCACGGGCGGAGTCGGAGGCACATGCCCCTCCATCTCCTTCCGTACGTCGTCGAGCGTCAACATCCGGATGTCTCCTTCGAACGAGGACAGCTCGATCAGCGCGCTGCCCGATCCCAGAGCGAACTCGAAGCGGCGGCCGCCCCGGGTGCGCTGCAGCTCGATCGGCCACTTCGACTGGAAGTCGCCGTTGAAGGTGGCCACGGAGACCGTGGCGTTTGGCTTCTCGGAGAGCCCGAGGAGGAGATCACCGTTGTGAGTGGAGAGGCGATAACGGCCGCCGTCGGTCATGCGCCCGAGGAACCGCACGTCGCCGTTCACCGTGGTGACGTCCACCGCGGGCGAACGAACCTGGTCCATGTCGACGTCACCGTTGACCGCTTCGATCTGGACGTCGCCCTCGGAGTCCACGAGCTGCACCTCGTCGTTGACCGACGTCAGCTCGATCCGCCCCTTCCCCTTTTCGAGCCGCACCGAGCCCTCGACCGAGTAGAGCCGTATGCGGCCGACGCCGCCCTGCACGACCACGTCGCCCTTCACGGTTTCCGCCTCGACCTCCGCCTTGGTGCCGAGCACGGTGATGTCCGATTCCAGGCTCTTGAACGAAACCGGCATCCACACCGGCACCGAGATCTCGTAGTTCACCGGCGTCGGCCGCGTGCGGTAGCCCTGCGCGCGTACGTTGAGCGTCGTGCCCAGGTCCTCGACCTGGATCGAAACGCGGCTCGAATGCTCGGCGTTGATGCGCACCACGTCGCGCGACCACCCGAGCACGGAGATCTCGCCCCCGAAATTGGTGAGCATGAGCCGCGCGCCCCTCTTCACCTGGATCGTGGTGTCGGTGCGGACCACGGTGCTCTGCGAAGAGTAGGTACGAGCCAGCGCGCGGCGCGCCTCGCGCGCCCGGACCACCTCGCGCTGCACCTGGCGCTGGATCTCCTCCGTGTCGAATTCGTCCTCCAGGTCCTTCTCTTCGTCCTTGTCCTTCTGCTCCTTGTGCTCCTTCTGCGTCGCGTGCTCGCCGGCGCCTGCGTAACCAAATCCCAGTGCGACGAGCGCGAGAGCCGTCAGGAAGAGCCATCCCCATCGGCGCCCGGCACAGATCGATCCCACCATTCCCCTCCCCCTCATCCCTGCGCCGCCGCGACGACGTCCGCCGCGCGCCTCAGGAGCCAGACCTTGAGCTCGAGCTGCTGTGCGAGATGGCCGCTCAGGTAGCCGCTCCCCGGATCGGCCTCCAGTGCCTTGCGGGCCGAGGTGATCGCGCGATCGATGGTGGCGAGGTTCTCCTCGAGCACCTTGACCGTCAGCGGATCGAGCTGATCGCGATGCGTGCGCAACACCTGCGTCAGCTCGTCGATCGCGACCTGATAGCGTGACTCGTCGAAACTGGCCGTCATGACGGCGTTCTTCGTGGATCCCCGGGTGACCGGCGCCGATCCGGTTCCAGCAGGCGTGATTCCCGGCTGGGTGGACGTGGTGTTCGGCGCCGCGGTTCCGAACGGACCCGAAGCTCCGCGATTCACCGCCACCGCGCCGGTGTTCATCGGAGCGCGGCTCGCCATCCACCAGGCCCCCGCTCCGGAGAACACGATCAGCGCCGCGGCTGCCGCCGCGAGCTGCGGAATCGTGAACGAGATGCGCAACGGTCCGGAGTTGCCGCCGCGGAACCAGCGCGCGATCGGATGCACCCGGGTCGTGAGCCGGGCTTCGATCCCCGGCCAGAGGTCCTCGGCCGGCGCCGGGGTCTCGAGCTGGTGGGCGTGCGTGATCACTTCACGAAGTTCGTCCGCCAGCCTGGAGCAGGAGTCACAGCCGGCGAGATGCGTCTCGATCTCGAGGCGTTCCGGCTCGGGGAGTTCGCCATCCAGGTACTCCGAGAGCCGCGCGTCCTGAATGTGACCGTGGTCGATCATTTCTGGAGCGTCCTCCGGAGCAGCATGCGTGCGCGATGGAGCTGGGCCTTGGTCGTACCCGAAGTCACGCCCAGAAATCCGGCGATCTCCTCGTGGCGGTATCCTTCGATGTCGTGCATGACGAACACCTGTCTTGCTCCTTCGGGCAGATGCCCGATCGCGGTTTCAAAATCCATGGACAGCTCGCTCGTGGACGGCTTCGACTCGACTCCGTGCAGCACTTCCTCGTCGTTCGTGTGGCGGCTCCACTGGATCGCCCGGCGACCGCGGCGGGTGAGGATCAGGTTGATCGCCAGACGGTACAACCAGGTCCCGAACGCCGCCTCCCCCCGGAACGATCCGAGCTTCTCCCAGGCCCGGACGAAAACGTCCTGTGTTGCCTCCGTTGCGTCGTCGTTCCCGATCATCCGCCGCGCCAGGCCATGAATCCTGGGCACGTGAGTGCGGTAGAGGCGCTCGAAAGCACGCCGATCGCCCCCGGCCGCGAGGGACACGTCCCGGGCCTCGGCGCCTCCGGATTGTTGCTGCGTATCTGGCGTTGGCGTCGTCACCCGCGGGCCTTTGGATTTGTTCTCACCAGCTTGGACGATTTGAAGGGGCGGAAGGTTTAAGGCCGGAAAGCACCGGAAAGCCCGGCCGAACCCCTGCCGCCAGGTGCTACGGCGCCAAAGCAGGTCAGGTTACGAGGTTTCAGGTCCCTCTGCCCCTGCCCGGGGGTTTCTGGGCCGGCCCGCCTCTGCCATATTGCCTGCCTCCCCGGCCCCCGCCGGGTGGCTCACCCGGTCACACCCGCACCCGAGACCCCATGGACCCCGATCTCCTGAAACGCCTGCTTCCCTACGGCCTCGCCCTCGGGGTGTGGGTGGTGGGCGTGCTGTTCAACCGCCTGCTGCTCCCCCAGATCGCGCGGCTGCTCCGGAAGACTCCGACCGACATCGACGAGCTGGCGCTCGATTCGCTGCGCCGCCATGTCCCGCTCTGGTTCCTGGCCCTGGGTGTCGAAGTGGGAACGCGTTATGCCGGGCTTCCGCCGGTGGTCCAGCAGCGCATCGACCGTGCCCTCCAGGCCATCGTGGTGTTCTCGATCACGATCGCGGTTTCGACCTTCCTCACGAAGCTGATCGACCGTCGCTCACGGCTCATGCTCGAGCGCGGCGCCACGTCGCTGATCCAGAACATGGTGCGCTGGATCGTGATCGCGATCGGCATGCTGATGGTGGCCTCGTCGCTCGGCATCGCGATCACGCCCATTCTCACCGCTCTCGGTGTCGGCTCGCTGGCGGTGGCGCTCGCGCTCCAGCCCACGCTGTCGAACCTGTTCGCCGGACTCCAGATCACGCTGGCCCGGCACATACGCATCGGGGACTACATCGAGCTCGACGGCGGTCGGGCCGGCTACGTCTCGGACATCAGCTGGCGCAGCACGCTGATCCGCGAGCTGTCGAACAACATGGTGATCGTTCCGAACTCGAAGCTCTCGGAAATGGTGGTGCGCAACTACGCACTTTCGAGCAGCGAGCTTTCGGCGGTCATTTCATGCTCGGTGTCCTACGACGCGGATCTCGATCGGGTGCGCGCGGTCGTGCTGGAGGTGGCCGCCGAGGTCCTGAAGAGCCATGTGAATGCGGTCACCGATTTCGAGCCGCTCGTGCGCTTCACTTCGTTCGGGGATTCGGGCATCAACTTCATGGTCGTTCTGCGCGTCCGGCAATTCGCGGACCGGGCCACCATCTCGGACGAGTTCATTCGCACCTTGCACCGGCGCTTCGCCGCCGAGAAGATCGACATCCCCTTCCCGCAGCGCGTCGTGCACATGGCGAGTGCGGCGGCTCCCCTCCCTCCGGCGGAGCCGGTCCGGTAGATCGGGCGAGGATGGAAGGCGTCGCGCTGGACCACCTGGTCTGGGCCGTTCCCGATCTCGCGGCCGGCATCGCGGATCTGGAACGTCGGCTCGGTGCACGCGCAACACCCGGCGGGCGCCATCCCGCATGGGCCACGGCGAACGCGCTGATCGGGCTCGGGGACCTGCGCTACCTCGAGATCGTGGGACCGGACCCCGAGGCGGCTCCGCCTCCGGGAAGTCGTCCATTCCTTCTCGACAGTCTCGCTGCGCCACGGCTGGTGACCTGGTGCGCCCGGACCAGCGACCTCCCGGCGATGGCACGTGCCGCCGAATCTCTCGGCATCGATCTCGGTGAGATCGCCCGGCGCGGCCGGCAGCGCCCAGACGGCGTGGAACTCTCGTGGACGATGACGGACCCGCTCGCCGAGCGCGAAGGCAGCGTGATTCCGTTCTTCATCGACTGGGGTGCAAATCCGCACCCGGCGGCGAGCCTCGCGCCCGCCTGCGAGCTGATCTCGCTGCGAATCGAGCACCCGGACACAGAGAGAATCCGCGCGAGCTTCCGGAGCCTCAGGCTCGACGTTCCCGTGGAAACCGGCCCGACACCGCGGTTGATCGCGACGCTGCGGACGCCGCGCGGAACCGTCGAGCTGAGCTGAAGATCAACCCGCGCCGGAGCGGGTAATTGCTGGGAATACTGAACAGGACGCCAGTGGGACTGACCCTGGTGGTGTGCCGGCGAAAGCTCCTACGACAGGCGGATGCCCAGCTCCTTCAGGGTCTCGGGCTCGACTTCGGAGGGGCTGCCGTCCATCAGGCTGGCGGCGCTCGCGGTTTTGGGGAACGCGATGGTGTCGCGGATCGAATCGCGACCGGCGAGCAGCATGATGATGCGGTCGAGGCCGAGGCCGATGCCGCCGTGCGGCGGCGAAGCGTAGCGGTAGGCGTCGATCAGGAAGCCGAACTTGGCCTTCATCTCCTCGGGTGAGAATCCGGCCACTTTCATCACGCGCTCCTGGATGTCGGGGCGATGGATGCGCACCGATCCCGAGCCCAGCTCGTTGCCGTTCAGCACGAGATCGTAGAGCTGCGCGTAGACGTTGCCGGGATCGGTCTCGAGCAGCGGGAGATGGTCGGGGTTCGGCATCGTGAACATGTGGTGGCGCGCCGACCAGCGCTTGTTGTCGGCATCCCACTCGAAGAGCGGGAACTCGCGCACCCACAGGAAGCGCCACTCCTTCATGGGATCGCCCGCACCGGGTGAGGCGCCGCGCTCGAGTGCCTTCACGACCCACGCCTCGGGCGCCTGATCCCCGCTCCCGCCGCGGGCCTGGAGGAGTTGCGCACCGAGCTGCGTGCGCAGGACGCCGAGCGCTTTGAGCGTTCGCTCCCACGGCCCGTTCGTGAACACCACGGCGTCGCCTTCCTGGGCGCCGACGCGTGCGAGGAACTCGTCGAGCAGCGGGCCCGGGAAGATGACCGACTGCTTCTCGCGGTCGGCGGCCTGCACCTTGAAGAACGTGAGCCCGCCAGCGCCGGCTTCCTTCACCACGTCCTCGAACTTGCGGAGCTGGGTGCCGGAGATCTCGGCACCACCCGGGATCGTCATCGCCGCGGCCGCGCCGCCGGGCGCCTTGGCGCCGTTCGCGATCACGTTGCGCGGCGACTGCGCCGAGATCGCGGTGACGTCGGTGAACTCGAGGCCGAACCGAAGGTCGGGCTTGTCCGAGCCGAAGCGACTCATCGCCTCGCGGAACGTGAGCCTCAGGAACGGCGGCTCGAGCTTCACCCCGAGGCACTCCTGCCAGATCGCGGCGAACAGCCCTTCCACCGCGGTGAACACGTCCTCCTCGGAGACGAAGCTCATCTCGAGATCGATCTGAGTGTGCTCGGGCTGGCGGTCGGCGCGCAGGTCCTCGTCGCGCAGGCAGCGCGCGAGCTGGAAGTAGCGGTCGCACCCCGCGATCATCAGCGTCTGCTTGTAGAGCTGGGGCGACTGCGGGAGCGCGTAGAACGCGCCATGATGCACGCGGCTCGGCACCACGTAGTCGCGCGCGCCTTCGGGCGTCGGCTTCACCAGCAGGGGCGTCTCGACCTCGAGGAAGCTCTGGTTCGAGAGATGGACACGCGCCGCCTGGCAGGCGCGATGCCTCAGCGCGAGAACCTCTGCCAGCTCCGGGCGGCGAAGATCGAGGAAGCGGTAACGCAGCCGCAGATCTTCGTTCGCGAGGTGCAGCTCCTCGTTCACCTGGAAGGGCAGCGGGTCGGAGGCCGAGAGCACCTTCAGCTCGCGCACGGTCACTTCGACTTCGCCGGTCGGCAGTTCGGGATTGAACGATTCGTCGGGACGCTGCGTCACCTGTCCGCGCACCGCGATCACCCACTCGTTCCCGAGCCGCGAGGCGCGTTCGAGCAGCTCGCGGCCGCCGATCTCGGGCCGGAACACGACCTGCGTGATGCCATAGCGGTCGCGCAGGTCGACGAACAGCACTCCCCCATGGTCGCGCGTGCGATGGACCCAGCCCATCAGGGTGACGCCGTCCCCAACCTGGGCGCGCCGCAGCTCGCCGCAGTTCTGGGTGCGGCGCCAGTCGCCGAGATCTTCGAGGGCCGGCGTCTCGCTTCGGATCGTTTCGGTCATGCCTGGACTTTCGTTTCCTTTCGGAGCTCGGCATCGAGATCGGCGCGCTTCACCGTGCGCTGCTCGCCGGTCGCGAGGTCCTTGAGCACCACCTCGCCGCGCTTCCATTCGTCCTCGCCGACCAGCACGAGGAGCGCCGCCCCGCCCTTGCCGGCGGCCTTCATCTGCGCACCGAACCCGCGTGCTTCGACGTCGCAGTCTACGACATGGTGGCGGCGCAGCTCGCGCACGAGCCTGATCGCCGCGTCACGGGTCGAATCCATGGCGGCCACGAAGATCGAGCGCGGTTTCTCCGGCAGGCCTTCGCCACGCTGCTCGAGCACGAGCATCGCGCGGTCGAGTCCGATCGAGAACCCGATCCCCGGCGTGGCAGGACCGTCCAGCATCTCGATCAGGCCGTCGTAGCGGCCGCCGCCGCCGAGCGCGCTCTGGGCCCCGAGCGAGCGGTCGTGCACCTCGAACGCGGTGCGCGTGTAGTAGTCGAGTCCGCGCACCAGGCCGTGGTCGATCTCGTGCGCGATGCCGAGCGTTTCGAGCCCGCGCCGGACCGCGTCGAAGTGCTCGCGATCGGCCGGATCGAGCACGTCGAGCATGTGCACCGGCGGGCCTTGCTGGAGCAGCGCCAGGTCGCCCTCGTCCTTGGTGTCGAGAATCCGCATCGGGTTGATTTCGAAACGCGCCTGGGAGTCCTTGCTGAGCTGGTCCTTCATCGGCGCCAGCCACTCGCGGAGCTTTTCGCCGTAGAGCCGCCGTGACTCCGGCGTGCCCACGCTGTTGATCGCGATGGTCAGGTCGCGGAATCCCCACGCCTCGAACACGTCCACGAACAGGGCGATCATCTCGACGTCGGCCCCCGGCGCCGACGAGCCGATCAGCTCCGCGCCGATCTGAAAGAACTGGCGGTAGCGGCCTTTCTGCGGCCGGCTGTAGCGGAACATGGGGCCCGCATACCAGAGGCGGTGGATGCGACCGCGGCCACCGAGGCCCTGTTCGAGATAGGCGCGACAGACGCCGGCGGTGTTCTCGGGACGGAGCGCGAACAGGTGGCCACCCGAAAGACTCTCGAACCGGTACATCTCCTTCTGGACGACGTCGCTCGACTCGCCCGCCGAGCGCGCGAACAGCTCGTAGTCCTCGAAGATCGGCGTGCGGATCTCGCCGTAGCCGTAGCGCTCGAGCACGGTGCGTGCGCGCGCCTCGGCAAGCTGCCAGCGAGGGAGATCCTCCGGCAGCAGATCGCGCGTGCCGCGCGGCGCCTGGTGCTTCATGCCTTCCTCCGCGCGAAGAGAAGCTGGGCGAGTGCCAGACCCAGGGCATCGGCCGCGACGTCGGAGGCAGTCGACTCGCGGCCCGGGACGAATGACTGCAGGAACTCGTCGCCGACCGCCACCACGATGCCGCTGCCCACGGCGAGTCCGGTGAAGCGCCAGATTGAGCCCGGCAGCGTCACCCTCCACGCGCGGCCCAGCAGGAATCCGAGCCCCGCGTACTCGATCATGTGCGCGACCTTGTCGGCATAGGCGAAGTGGAACGGCGGCTTGAGGTGGGGCCGGCTGCTCAGGGTCCCGATGATCGCCACGTAGATCAGCACCGGCAGCCAGAAACGTTTGAAACGACCAGGCGTGGATGGTGGCGTCGACGCCATGAACAGGTCCCCGTAGAACGGAATTGTGGGCGAAGAACCGGGGACACTAGCACAGGGCGCGGCAAGCTCAGGGACTGGAGGCGACCTCTCCTATTCGCGCGGGAGGCTGGCCCGGCTTCCAGACTCTCAGTGTGCCGTCCCGGGCCTGTCGAAGCAGGGACTCGTACTCATCGGTCTGGCGGGCCAGGCGGTTCACGTTGTAGTCGAGCGCACCGGGACGATTGGTGTCGATCCAGAGGCGCTGGAAGTCCACGATCACCGCGCGGTTCACGTCGGCGAGCCGGGTGAGAGTGGCCACGATGGCCCGCTGCCGCGCCGCCGGCAGGTCGCGGATCTCCAGATCGCCGAGCTGTTCCGCCATCGACTGGAGCGCGAGTTCCCGATCGGCATACAGGAGAAAGCGACGCGCGGCGAGACGCATGCCATCGAGCGTCCCGCGATGGAACAGGACACGTGACACGTTGCGGTCGATCCCGCGCACGGCCTGGTCCATCTGCAGCGCGAGGTTCGTCATCCGCAGGTTGTGCGCGAAGCCGGCGAGGCGGATGCGCGGCAGGCGGTGAACCGCGCGGTCCGTGTAGTCGGTGGGGCCGAGGTCGCGCCACCCGAGCAGCCTCACGACCTCGGAGAGCGCTGCTCCCGGAGCCCCGTACTCGACGTTGGCGAAAGCGTCCAGGAAGTGGTCGACGGTGGGCGCTGCCGGCTGCCATTCGGTCGCGGCCGCGAATGCATAGCCCGGCCAGTTGTTGGTTCGCAGGTTCTCGGAACCGTTTTCGCCGCGCGAGGCCGCGAACGCACCCATGATGCCATGAGCCTTGCCGGTGTCGGTGAATGCCGCCACGTTGCGGAAGGCGCGGTCGAAGTCGGGGTAGAAGGTGTTCCACGTCCAGAGCCCGCTGTTCACGAAAACCCGCTCGAAACCCGCGTCGTGGAGCCTCTGAATGGAAGCGTAGGACTGGTCGGGATCGTCGTTCCAGTCCACGACCACCACGTCGCGTCGCAGGCGGTCCATGACCAGCGGCTTGGCCAGGACGTCTCCATAGATCATGGGAACGCGGCGGTACCTGAGAGTGAGCTGGTCGGCGAGATAGTGCGCCAGCTCAAGATGGGTCGATCCGTCATTCGCAACCGGCCGGGGGTCCTCGAGCCCGAAGGTGAACAGCTCGTCGCCGCCGATGTTGAGCCACGGTGAGGACAGATGAGCCGTCAGCGTGTCGATCGTCGCCAGCAGTGCCCGGGTGGAAGACGAAGGCAGCGGAGAAACGAGTCCCGTGGGCGACCGGGGGCTCAGGCTGCGCTCCAGCCACGGCGCATTCCGGAACCACGGCGATGCGTACCCCTCGAGAACCATGGGGTTGTTCCCGAAGCATTGGAGGATCGGGACCACGGTGACGTGATGTCGTTCCGCCGCGCGCGCGATGCGTTCGAGGTCCGAAGCGGTCAGGCCGGTCGAGAGATAGCCCCTGGCCAGCACATCCTCGAGATAGAGGCCGTAGAGGTTGATCTTGTAGTAGGCGAGATGGGCGATGATCTCCTCGAAGTTCGAGATCGTGGACATCTGGCCCCGACTGATGTCGTCGGAGACGCCGCGCCATTTGAGTTCCGGCGAATCCTCGATCGCCATGCAGGGCAGGCGGGGCGCGGTGGCTCCGCGCACGAGCTGGCGCAAAGTCTGGATCCCGTAATAGCGGCCCTGGGCCGTCGGCGCGGACAGCTCGATGTGCGTCGGGGACACTTCGAGCGTGTAGGCCTGCTCCGGATTCGGAAGCGATGCGGAGACCTTCCCGTTGGCGATCGCGATGATGTTCCGGGCCGTCGGAGTCGAAGTGACTCGCCAGTCCCAGCCGAATCGGGTACGCACGTCTTCGACCAGTCCGGCCGCCGCATCGGCGTCGACCGCGTTTGAATCGACGAGCACGATCTCCCAGCGAGCGGAGAGCTGCGCATACCCGGCGCCCAGGGTGAGGCTCCGGGGTTCGGGAACGAGCCGCGGAAGCGACGGCGGCACAGCGCCGGAATCGATGGGCAGGCCCAATAGAAGGCCCACGATTGCGAAGACGGGGGCGGTTGATCTCACGCCCTCGTTATCGGCCGGATTCACCACCCGGCTGAGGTGCCAACCCCGAGTCAGTTACAGGGACTGGAGCAGCTCGAGAAGGATTGGCCGGCGAAGCTCACCTTGAGGAAGGTGGCCAGGTCGACCGGGCTGAGGACGCCGTTGAAGTCGTAGTCGGAGCGTGCGGCGTGGAACGCCTCGGTCACACTTCTGAAGTAATCCGCAAGCCACTGCGAGATGTCGGGCGGGCCGAGGCCTCCGCTCCCGCTCAGATCGTAGGCGGCGACCGGCCGAATGCCGAGGACCACGCCGTCGGCGTAGATGCGGGCGCACCCGCCCCGGATCGTGGCAGGCGCGAACCGAGCGGAACCCCGGATGTCGAATTGCGCGAACCCGGAGGCATCGCTGGTGGCGTGGACCGTCAGCGATGGGCAATCGACGGCACCTGGAGGACCACCCGCGCAAACCCGGATGTCGGTCGCGCAGTTCGTGAATTCCACGACGACATCCGCCCCGGGGACCGGGCTGCCGCTCAAGAACCGGACAATCACGCTGAACGTGCCGGCGGGATCGGCGACACCGGCCACATCGCCGACCAGCGCGACTCCCGCAGGCAAGGTCGACATGGACGGGTCCGGTACGTCGCCCGCGAAAGCGGACGCCGTCGCGCCCAACGCGATGAGCAATGCGGGGATCGAACGAAGGAGCGGACCCATGGAAATCCTCCTCGAAGCAGCCTCGAACGCGGAAATGATAGCCCCGGGGTGGCTCGAGAGCCAGAGTGAAACGGACGCGGCGCTGAAGCCGCGATCCATCCCGCGCCGGCCTTCGCGCCTTGACGCTGGGCGGCCGGCTCCCTAGATTAGCGGGCCTTCTTTCGCGCGCTGCCCCGCCGCTTTCGGCGGCCCGGGCTCGGTGTGCGCCGCTAGCTCAATTGGCAGAGCAACTGACTCTTAATCAGTAGGTTGAAGGTTCGATTCCTTCGCGGCGCACCAACTTAGCTGCAGCACCTCTCCCGCCCGCGAGACCTCGCGTCGCGGACCTCGAGAGCCCACCCACGAGGCCGCGGAACACCAGGGCCCGTGCGGCCGCGGGTGGAACTCTTCCAACCTGGCTGCGAATGCCCACGGGCGTGAAGCACCTAACCATTGCTCGCGGGGTGTGCGCGCCGCCGCTCACCGACGCGTTCGCCTCCTCAACGACCCGACGAGTGAAAAGTCGCCACAAGAGCTGGCCATCCCATCCACGACGAGGATGTGTCGACCGGCGGTCGAGAAAACGTGCTCAAGGACGGCCCCCGCGGGCATCTTCTTCATGCGGATCAGCGCCGGCGAGCGCTCGGCGGTGAAGAAGGTACTGCTGATCCGGTAGTGCACCGCGTGTAGATCGGATGATGCTCGCCGGGCGCGGCGGGGGTAGGATCGCGCCACGCGCCGCGGGAGGCCGCCGGTCGCGCACCCGCTGTTGCGCATTCTTCAAGCACCACGTGAGCGGGGCCGCGCCGTTCACGATCCGCGATCCCGTGGGGGATGCTCGTTGCCGCCGTCGCCCGCCCGCCGGTGTTCGGAGGGAAGGTGAAGAGCTTCGATCCCGCGCCCGCCAAATCCGTGCCGGAGTGCGGCATTCGGACGTCGAGACCGAAGATACCGGTGCCGTTGATCGGCAATCGCTCCCTGTTCGCGTCATTCAGCCTGCACCGGGGGGCGTGTACTTCGGCCGCCTGGGCACCGTCTACCGCACGGTGGTGGTGCGCTTCGTGCTGGCTCCCTGACCCCGCTCACCGCATGACGGCGGGTTCCGGCGTCATGCCCGAGTACGAGCGAGTCCCGGACCTCGCACGAGGTCCGGGGCTTCGTGTTACGCGTGAAGCGCGCTCACTCGATCACGATCGCGCGCACCGTGCGCCGGTTCGCGCCCTGCGTCAGTCGGACGAGGTAGCTTCCGGCCGGGACCTTGCGTCCCGCAGCCAGCTCGACCACGTGCCGCCCCGCGCCCAGCGCGCCCACTTCGCGCACTTCCATTCGCCGCCCGCTCACATCGATGAGCTCGAGCCGCGCCGACGCGCCGCTCGGCAGCGCGAACGCCACGTTCAGCCGGCCCCCGCGCGAGGGGTTCGGTCGCGCTCCCTCGAGCGCGAACGTGAGCGTCGCGCCATTCGCCACGCCCACCGTGCCGCCCGGCGTGAGCAGCGCGTACCCGCTCACGTTGCCGTTCACATCCACCGCCGCCAGCTTGTAGTAGCCCCCCGCCGGGCCCACATCCACATAGCCGGTGTCCCCCGGCGTCGCGATCAGGTTCCCCGGCGCGGGCGCGAACCCGTCCGTGCTGCCGCGGTGGAGTTTGTAGTACCAGAGGTCGGGCTCCGCGTTCGCGCCCCAGTGCAGATGGGTCGCGCCGCTCGCGTACGCCCCCGTGAACGGCGCGGGCGAGATCGGCGGCAGGTTGTCCACCGAGTAGCCCGAGTCCTGCGGCGAGTCATAGAAGATGCCCGGGGTCGCGGTCGCCGCGCGCACGAACAGAACGGCGCGGTGGAACCCGCTCGCGTTCGAATCGGCGAACGTCGGCACGGTCGCCTGGTATGTGTCCTCGGTGGTCGCCGGCACGGTGGTCACGTAGTCCCAGCCGGCAAGCTGCACGGCGATGGGATCGGCCGCGCGATCGAGGCCTGCGGGGCGTGCCCGCGCTGCCGCGGCGATGATGGCGCGGCGGTACACCTGGTAGCCGGTGATCGGCGTGCCGGATCCGAGGTAGTCGAACGGGCTGCGGCCGAACACCAGCCGCGCCGCGCCGCCCTGGTCATTCCCAACGTCGGTGATGCCCGAGATCGCGGCGGCGGCCGTCGTGACCACCTTCTGCGTCGCCACGCCGGAGATGCTGCCGAACAACTTGCCGTCACCCTTGTAGACGGCGGTGATCGCGCGCTCGCCGAGGTAGGGCGCGAACAGCGCGAGTCCCGCGACGACGCCGTTGACCGGCGAGGTGCCGAGCAGCGTGGTGCCATCGAAGAACCGGACCGAGTCGACGGGCGTGCCGTAACCCGGCGCGGGGATCGACACCGTGGCGGTCAAGGTGACTGGAGCGCCAAGGACCGCGGGCCCCGGATTCGTGGTGATCGCGGTGCGGGTCGGGACCAGCCCCAGCAGCACCGACACCGTGTTGGAGTCGAAGTTCGTCACCGCCAACTCGGGCCGGCCGTCGCCGCTCACGTCCCCGATCGCCACCGATAAGGGACCGGTCCCGGTTGCGAAGTCGGTCTTCGCCCCGAACCCGCCCGCGCCGTTGCCCAGCAGCACCGACACCGTGCTGGAGGGGTAGTTCACCACCGCCAGGTCGAGCCGACCGTCCCCGCTCACATCCCCGATCGCCACCGAGCTGGGACCGGATCCGGTCGTGAAGTCGGTCTTCGCCCCGAACCCGCCCACGCCGTTGCCCAGCAGCACCGACACCGTGTTGGAGTTGTAGTTCGCCACCGCCAGGTCGGGCAGGCCATCGCCGCTCACGTCCCCGATCGCCACCGAGGAGGGCTTGGTGCCGGTTACGAAGTCGGTCTTCACCCCGAACCCGCCCGCGCCGTCACCCAGCAGCACCGACACCGTGTTGGAGTTGTAGTTTGCCACCGCCAGGTCAGGCCGGCCGTCACCGCTCACGTCCCCGATCGCCACCGAGTAGGGATTGGTGCCGGTCGCGAAGTCGGTCTTCGCCCCGAACCCGCCCGTGCCGTTGCCCAGCAGGACTGACACCGTGCTGGCGCCGTAGTTCGCCGCCGCCAGGTCAGGCCGGCCATCCCCGCTCACGTCCCCGATCGCCACCGAACGGGGACTGGTCCCGGTCGCGAAGTCGGTCTTCGCCCCGAACCCGCCCGCGCCGTTGCCCAGCAGCACCGACACCGTGCTGGGGTTGAGGTTCGCCACCGCCAGGTCGGGCCGGCCGTCGCCGCTCACGTCCCCGATCGCCACCGAGATGGGATTGGTCCCGGTCGCGAAGTCGGTCCTCGCCCCGAACCCGCCCGCCCCGTTGCCCAGCATCACCGACACCGAGCTGACGCCGGAGCTCGTCACCGCGAGGTCGGGCCGGCCGTCGCCGCTCACATCCCCGATCGCCACCGAGTAGGGAGCGGGTGTCGCGAAGTCGGTCTTCGCCCCGAACCCGCCCGCGCCGTTGCCCAGCAGCACCGACACCGTGTTGGAGACGTAGTTCGCCACCGCGAGGTCGGGCCGGCCGTCCCCGCTCACGTCCCCGATGGCCACGGACCATGAACCGAATCCGGTCGCGAAGTCGGTCTTCGCCCCGAACCCGCCCGCGCCGTTGCCCGGCAGCACCGACACCGTGCTGGAGTTGAAGTTCGCCACCGCCAGGTCGGGCCGGCCATCCCCGTTCACGTCCCCGATCGCCACCGAGTAGGGACTGGATCCGGTCGTGAAGTCGGTCTTCGCCCCGAACCCGCCCGCGCCGTCGCCCAGCAGCACCGACGCCGTGTTGGCGTCATTGTTCGCCGCCGCCAGGTCGGGCCGGCCGTCGCCGCTCACGTCCCCGATCGCCACCGAGTAGGGAGCGGTCCCGGTCGCGAAGTCGGTCTTCGCCCCGAACCCGCCCGCGCCGTTGCCCAGCAGCACCGACACCGTGTTGGAGCCGTAGTTCGCCACCGCCAGGTCGGGCCGGCCATCCCCGCTCACGTCCCCGATCGCCACCGAGTAGGGAAACGTTCCGGTGGCGAAGTCGGTCTTCGCCCCGAACCCGCCCGCACCGTTGCCCAACAGCACCGACACCGTGTTGGAGCTGGAGTTCGCCACCGCCAGGTCGGGCCGGCCGTCGCCGCTCACGTCCCCGATCGTTACCGAGTAGGCACTGAACCCGGTCGTGAAGTCGGTCTTCGCCCCGAACCCGCCCGCGCCGTTGCCCAGCAGCACCGACACCGTGCTGGAGATGGAGTTCGCCACCGCCAGGTCGGGCCGGCCATCCCCGCTCACGTCCCCGATCGCCACCGAGAGGGGACCGGTCCCGGTCGTGAAGTCGGTCTTCGCCCCGAACCCGCCCGCGCCGTTGCCCAGCAGCACCGACACCGTGTTGGAGCCGTAGTTCGCCACCGCCAGGTCGGGCCGGCCGTCGCCGCTCACGTCCCCGATCGCCACCGAAAGGGAATTGGTCCCGGTCGCGAAGTCCACCCGGACGCCGACGGTGAACGCCTGCGCCAGCGACGGCGAAGCTTGGAACGCGAGCGAGAGCACGACCGCGGCCAGCAGCGCCGCGCCCAGTCCGATGCGGCGCGAATGCCGCGCGGGGCGTGGATGCGCGCCGTCGTCGCAGCAGGTGTGGGCGGATGGCGGAGCGGAACCGCGGTGCATCGCGGACGCAGGCAGGAAACGCGAGACGCGGTTGTGCATGACGACCTCCGATCGCTGCGAGTGGCGGGAGGCCGACGCGGCGTCGGTTCGACCACGGTGTGGGTCGGTGCCGGAGTCTCGAGCGGGTCGGACGGCCCAGTGACAGCAGTCAGTATCCCACCGTGAAGTCGCTCGAAGTGGAATATCTCCGCGATTCCGGGCTGCTCCGCTGATCGAGCGTCCCGAGCGCCAACCGTCGCATGCCCTCGTCGAGCAGGGCGAGCGCGCGGGTCCGACGGTCGGCCAGCGCCCCGGACGGCTCCGGGCAGGCGACCAGCAGGGCGACAACGACGACGGACGCGAGGACGGGGCGCATCGTCCCTCCCCGGGGAGTGTCCTTGAACGGATCGGTCTGGCCCGGTCAGCCCCTGGGCGGCCCCACCGTCACCTCGGCCGCGCGCGATTCAGCGCTTCGTAGCCTCCGGCGTTGAGCACCTGGGTGAAGCCGAGTTGCTCGAGGGATTGCTTGGCGATGCCCGACCGGCGGCCGGTTCGGCAGTAGAGCACGATGGGTCGGCTCTTGTCCGCGTGCAGCTTGCTCACGCGTGAGGTGATCTCGTCGTATGGAATGAGGAGCGCCCCGGGGAGGTGGCCCTCGTTGAACTCGGGTTGGGTATCAAGTACTACGTGGCCTACAAGCTCGCGCTGGAAAAGGGACTTCAACCGAAGCCCGGCTAGACTCATGCCGTTCGGCAGTTCCCGCCGTGTCGGCGGGCCCTCATTGGCCTAGGGCGGCCCGAATCTCGTATGGGCCGAGGCGGTTCCCGATGTGAGGGTCAATCCGGTCGCTCCAAGCGGTCTTACGCGCCGAGCCTCGCACTCTTCCGCGTCTTGGTCACCCGTGCCGATCCACTCGATCGACCGCGTCCTGCTCGCTCAGTGGCTCGCGAAAGGTAGCACGAGCGGCCGGTACCTTCGAAGCCCGCGGTGCCCAAGGAAAACGGGACAAGTGGTCCCGTTTTTCGCTCCTTCGCGTCCCCTTGCGTACCCTCCAGTCCCTATTGGCGGCCCACGCAAATACTTGTCGGTCTGCAGAATGCGTTGCGCGACAATCGCTTCGAGCTGGCGGCGGTTATTGTCTCTTAATCAGTAGGTTGAAGGTTCGATTCCTTCGCGGCGCACCAACTTGGCTCACGGGCCCATCGCCCCTTCCATCGTCCTCCGTCCTGCGAACCGTTGAGAGTTGCGGCCAGGTGGTGCTCCCATGCAGCGACCTCTGACGGACGTTCGCTTTCTCAAGTCGGCCACCGACGTATCCCAGCTCGGCGCCTGCCACGCCGAAGTCGCGTTCGTGGGCCGTTCCAACGTGGGCAAGAGTTCGTTGCTCAACGCGCTCGCGCGTCAGAAGAAGCTCGCGCGGACGTCCAAGACGCCCGGGCGCACACGCGAAATCAACGTGTTCCTCACCGGACCGGACCGCTGGATCGTCGACCTGCCGGGCTACGGGTACGCCCAGGGTCCCGCGAAGGAACGCTCCGCATGGCAGGCCATGCTGGAGGGCTACCTGACGACCCGAGAGACGCTGCGTATGATCTTCGTGCTCGTCGACGCGGAGGTCGGTCCCACGCCGCTCGATCACCAGATGATCGAGTGGCTGCGGTCGATCGATCGTGACTACCGTGTCGTCGCCGCCAAGTCCGACCGCGTGAAAGCGAGCCGCCAGCGCGACCAGCGACGGGACGTCGCCGCCGTGCTCGGCCTCACGACGACGGACATCGCCTGGGTCAGCTCCTCGACGGGCACGGGCATCGACGAGTTGCGACGGGAAGTTACGGAGATCCTGGAACTGCGCTGATCCAGCACCTCCCGCCCAGATCAGGAGAGGCGGAGGACGAACTCCTCGATGTCCTCGCCGCGCGCGTTCGCGAAGCCGATCTCCTCGCCGGTGACCTCGAAGCCGCACTTCGCGAGGACACGGAGTGAACCGACGTTGTCCTTCGCGGCGCGTGCGCGGAGCGGGCGGTGCGTGTCGACCGTGAGGAACGCGCGGAGCGCCTCCGTCGCGAGGCCGCGGCCCCAGAGGTGGCGGGCGATCCCGTAGGTGATCTCGCGGTGTCCGTCCATGACGAAGCTCGCGATGTGCCCGGCGACCTGTCCCTCGAAGACGATCGTCCGGTTCTTGATCTCCGGGTTGGCGCGGATCTTCTTCCAGTGAGCGTCGAACGCCGCGCGGTCGTCCGGGTCCTTGTGGGTGAACGCGGCCATGTGGTTGTAGGTGGGGTCGCGCTGCAGGTCGAAGAAGATCGGCAGGTCCGCGTCCGTCACGTCGCGCAGGGTGATGGCCATGCGCCGATTGTACGACGAGGTCCAGCCCGTATCTGGAGAAGGAAAGCGACCTGGGAGTCGTAGACTTCAGTCCCAGTGGCTACCTTCTCGGCTCATACCGCATCGCCACCGCCCCCGAGCCGAACTCCAGCCGGCTCACGAGCTTCAAGTCGATAAGCTTCGATAGCCCGGCGAACAACGTCGGCCCATGGCCCACCAGCCTGGGATGCACCACGAACTCGTACTCATCGATCAATCCCAGCTCCGCCAACGCCAGCGGGAGCTTCACGCCTCCTACGAACAGCCCCTTCCCCGACTCCCGCTTGAGCTGCTGAACGGCCTTCCCCAGATCCCCGCGCACGAGCTCCGCGTTCCAGTCGACCCGGTCCAGGGTGCTCGACACGACGTACTTCTTCGCCGCGTCGATCGTCCGGGCGAAGGGTTCCGTCCAATCCGGCATCGCTACCGTCCGCGTTGACAGCCGCCACGCTGCCTCCATCATTTCGTAAGTCACGCGGCCAAAGAGGAGGGCATCGGCCCGGTCGAGGTTCTCGACCGCGTGACGATGTATGTCTTCGTCCGCGATCCCCACTCGATGATCGCAGCACCCGTCCAATGTGACGTTGATGGAATACCGAAGGGGTCGCATTACGTGCTCCTTAGGCGACGGCGCGCTACGCACGGTACTCGACGAGGCGCGACGAGGCGCGCCGGACAGCCCCATCCCCTATCGAGCGAGATAGGCCAGTTGCTTCAGTCAGGAAGGCGTCCGGCCGATACCCGCTCTGGGTTGGTCTCAATCATAGGACGTCCGCATGAACCAAAGCGGTGGCCATCAATCCGGGCCAGGGATTCTGGCCCTCCTCGTCCTTTTCGTCGTCGCGGCCCTCGGGGTGGTGGTTTACCGCAGCCACCGCTCCTCTCCCACGCCGGTGACGACGCGGCGCGCGAGCGCGATTGCGCCCGATTCGGTCGGGACTCCGGTTGCGTTTCCGGTCGACAGCAACCTCAAGTTCGAGGTCCTGCGCGACCGCGTGCTCAACCCGTACCGACTGCGCCCCGACAGACGGGTGGTGCTCGCGATCGCTGAGATCCGGCGCCTCGCGGGCGTGCCCGACTCGGCTGTGACGGTCCAGTTCGCCGGCGGCGACTGGACCCTGCGCTGTGGATTCACGGAGGTCGGGACGCTCTCCGAGGTGCCGGACTTCGTGGAGATGCTCGACCTGGCCACCGAGTGGGCTCGGGCTCACGCCTGGGCTCGCGGCTGGTCCGAGAACTCGGGACCCGAGCGGCCCGAGCTGGCGCGTGCGCTCGACAAGCTCGACGCGCCCTCCGCGGCGCGCGCAGCCGATCGCGCCTGGGCCGCGGGCGCGCGCGACGCCGCGCTCTTCCGCGACGCGGCGCACGCCATGGCGCTGCTGACGCTCGAGACTCCGGATTGGGCCGGACTCCAGAATGAGATCGCGGCACGCGGACTCGCCACGCTCGCCTACGCCCGCGCGCTCGGCGCCGAGGATCCGACGCGCGAGACCTGCATGCTCGCGGAAGCCATGGGCTACTCCGCCGCGGCCCGCAAGTGGGCGCGCCTGCTCCCCGGGAGCGATCCGCTGCGCCTCTACGTGACCGGGGACGACGCGGGCCTCGAGCGGGTCGCGACCGCGACCATCGGGCCGTCACAGGTCTCCAAGCCGGCCGTGGTCAAGTCCGCGTCCGCGCCAGCCGCCGCCAGGACTGGAACAGCCGCGAAGACGGCCGCGCTCGCAAAGACACGGACCGTCACCAAAACAGCCGCCGCGGCGCCCAAGTCGATTTCGCTCGAAGCGCCCTACCTGCTCCTGCTCGATGTGGCGAGCCGCGGCGACTACGAGACATGGTCCAAGCTGGAGGCCGCTGTCGACGGGTCCGGCGTCCCGTCGGCCCTGGTGCTGGGAAGCGGGCTCCGCATCCAGGACCCCGCAGCCTCACGCCGCGTCGCGGAGAGGGTGCTGCGTGCCTTGTCTACGCGCCCGAGTGGAAAGGCAACCGTCCGAAAACCCGTCGCGCCCCCTTCAACTCCCGCGACCCCGGACTTCACGCAACAGATCGCGCTCGTCGAAGCCGCGCTAGCTGCCCCGTCGCAGACCACTGGTGGCGTCCTGTTCAGCTCCGAGCTCGCAAGCCAGCAGCGGCGCAGCCTGGCCTATGCCGCCCTCGACGCGATCGGCAGGCACCTCCTCGAAACCAACGGCGCGGAGAAGATCGCGCGCGGGCGGGCGGCCAAGTCGACGAAGAGTGTTGGCAAGCGGGCCGCCACCTTCCAGCGCTGGTACGCGCACCTGGCGGAGGCCCAGATCGGGCGAGTCGACGTCGCGGCTCTGCAAGCCGACGTGGACTCCGCGGCCCCCGGGCCGTCCGAAGCACGTCGCAGCTACGAAGCGTTGCGCGCCCGCGTCTCCCCCGACCATCCGTCGGTGCGCGAGGCGGCGCGGGATATGGCGAGGCGAATGGACTCGCGTCCCGAGCACCGCGTCGCGCTGGCCACCATCGCCGAACGCGATCTGGGCGGGCTCACGATCGCCGAGCGACTCGGCAGCTCCGCGGCCGCGGCCCTCGGCACTTCAGACCCGACGCCGGCCTGGCGAACGCGCCTCAGGAACGACGCCGATTCGTCGCGCGGAGACGCTCGTCAGCACCACGCGGCCCGCAGCACCACAACAGAAACCGTCAGCGGCCCGACCCTCGCGAAGCGACTGGAGGCCCAGCCCAGGTCATGGGATGCGGCCGAGCGCTACGCCACCTGGCTCGAGAAGCGACGAAACTTCGCCGCGGCCAGGGGCGTTCTGGAGCGGTGGATGACGCGGACGGCCGGCGATCCGAGGTCGTTCGAGCAGATCGAAGCGCGCACCCACATCGCGCGCCTGCTCCAGCGCGAAGGCCACCCGCGGCAGGCGCTCGAGACGCTCGGAGACCTCCACCGCAGCGGGCACTTTGGAGCCGCGGAGCGCACCGCCCTGATCCTTCAGGACCTCAAGCAGCCCAACCAGGCGCTCGCGATCGCGTGGGCCGCGCACCGCAGCGCTCCACAGCGGGCGGCGGGTCGAGCGCTGCTGGCCGAGCTGCTGTGGCGTCAGGGCGGCTACGACGAGGCCGCCAAGGTCCTCGGCGACGGCCGCTATCCGCTCTCCACCGCCGACTGGACCCATGAGGTCGCCCCGCGCTTCGTCGGCGTCTTCCGCGGCCGGGAGGCCGAGGGACTGCAAGCGGGTGACGCCCTGTTACGGGGCGGGTGGAACACTCGCTCGACGTTTGGCGCCATTCCCGAGGCCCTCGGAGACGAGGGGCTCCACGCGCTCGCGTTCGAGCTGCAGTCGCGGCTCAATCTCTCGGGCGCGGAGGGATTCGCGTCGTCGATCCTGGCGTACGGCCACCTCAAGACCGCCAAGGGCGAAGCGGCGGCGACCGAGTGGCTGCGAAGCCGGGTCGCGGACCCCGACCGCGAACTGTTCGGAATCGTCGCCTTCCAGGAGGGCTACCCCGAGCTGCTCTGGTCGATGGCGCCTCAGCGTCTGCAGGGCGAGCTCGGCGAGTACTGCTGGCTGTTGCGGGCCGCCGACTGCATGGCGACGGGCCCCTCCCATCCGCACTACTCGGAGACCGTGGACCACGTGCGCCGCGCCCGGGGCACCTATCACCTGGAGATTGCCCGGTACCTGCTCGGGCATCGCGAGGAATTGGAGGTCCTGTCCATGGTGAAGACCCTGAGGCAGCGCTCCGAGCTCTACTTCTTCGCAGGCCTCAAGGCCGAGCAGCGCGGCCGCCTGCGCGACGCCGCGGACTGGTACTTCATGAGCGTCGAGGCCGACACCGGCGACAACCTCGAATCGCGTTGGGCAATGGAGCGGCTGAGAGAGTGGGGGCGGCCGGAGCGGAGCGCTTCGGTGGCGCGGCTCCCGGCGTGAGCGACGATCGGGCCGCTAGCGCCGGGCCTCCTTGATGAACGTCCCGTCGCGCAGCTCGCTGATGGCGGTCTGGAGCTCGGCGTTCGTGTTCATCACGATCGGTCCGTACCACGCCACCGGCTCCTCCAGCGGGCGACCCGAGCAGAGCAGGAACCGGATGCCCCGCTCACCGGCGTGCACGACCACCTCGTCGCCGCGGTCGAAGAGCACCAGCGAGCGGTTGCCCACGTTGTGCCGGGTCACGTTCTCGATCGGGCCCGGCTGGTCGGTGAGCACGCCCAGCGGGGGTGAGGCGTCGCGGAACTGGCCGTCGCCCTCGAACACGTACGCGAACGCGTTCCGCCGCGTGTCGATGGGCAGCGTCTTCTTCTGCCCGGGCGGAACCCAGACATCGAGATACTGCGGATCGGCCGCGACGCCCTCGACCGGGCCGCGTTTGCCCCAGAAATCCCCGACGATCACGCGCACGCGCGTGCCGTCGTCGTCGGTGAGCTCGGTCACGTCCTTGGCCTGCACGTCCTGGTAGCGGGGCGCGGTCATCTTGAGCGACGCGGGCAGGTTCGCCCACAGCTGGAATCCGTGCATGCGGCCGTGCTCGTCACCCTGCGGCATCTCCTGGTGCAGGATGCCGCGGCCCGCGGTCATCCACTGCACGTCGCCGGCGCCGAGCGAGCCCGCGTTGCCGAGGCTGTCGGCGTGCTTCACGGTGCCGGAGAGGACGTAGGTGATCGTCTCGATGCCCCGGTGCGGGTGCCACGGGAAACCGGCGATGTAGTCGGCGGGCCGTTCGTTCCGGAAATCGTCGAACAGCAGGAACGGATCGGTCTCCTTCGTGTCGCCGAACCCGAATGCGCGGCGCAACTTGACGCCGGCCCCTTCCATCGTGGGCTGGGACTCGAGGATCTTGCGAACGGGCCGGATCGACATCGCCACTCCTTTCACGCTGGGGTTCGCTGCGAACAGGGAAACTCTACCTCAGATATCGTAGACGCCTCCCCTTCAGTACCCTCAACTCGTCGCGGGCAGCATCGCCTGGTCGAGCAGCGCGAGCCTCTTACCCATGATCGAACGCCGGCCCATTCTGCGAAACGCGCCTTCCTCGGCCGTGCTCGAAAAATGCCGGGCTAGCGAATCCGGATCACCGTCCGCGTCCACTGCGCCATCGGCGTGCGCACCCGGACGAAGTAGACGCCGGCACCGACTTCGCGACCCTCGCCGTCGCGACCGTCCCACGCGAGCTGCTGGGGACCGGCCGGGAAGCGCTGGCCGCGCGCGAGCACGCGCACTTCGCGGCCGAGCACGTCGTAGATCGCGACGCTCACGGCTCCCGACCTGGCGAGCGAGAAGCGCAACTCGGTCGAGGAGGGGAACGGATTGGGACCGAGTCCGCCGAAGAGATCGCGCGCGGCATCCCTGTCGGGGTCGACCGCGACGTTGTCCGGCGTCGAGGCCGGGTTGCCGGGATCACTGTGAGCATCGAGCTCGTCACCGTCATGGAACCCATCACGATCGCGATCCAATCCCATGCGGATGCCGCTTCCGCGGGGCACGCCCGTGACCGTCACCTCGCTGCCCGCCCCTCCCAACCCGCGCAGCGTCGCCGACGAGATCGGCGACGCCGATCCCTTGTCGGGCTTCCACGAGTCCCCGCCCTGATAGAGCCAGCCTCGCGGCTGACCGGCGACGCGACCCTTCGCGATGAGGTCCACCCACGTCGAGTCGTAGCAGCGCTTGAGCGTGTCCAGGCGCGCGATCGCGATCGGGTCGGTGTTGCTACTCCCGCCCCTGAAACAGATCTGGAATCCGACCGCCGGCGCCATCCCGGTGTCGAACGAGAGAATGAATTGCTCGACGTCGCGGCGCTGCTGGGTGCCGGTGTCGCCACTCGAGAACATGAAGCCCGCGAATCTCAGGAAGCTGGCCAGGTTGTCGGTGGCGCCGTCGTGGGTGAAGCCGAAGCCGCGCTTGTTCACGGCTCCGGGCGCGTCGGTGAAACCGGTCTTTTTGTACAGGTTGCGCAGCTGCGGAATCTTGATGTCCTGCGTGCCGAGCAGCGCTTCGTTGTTGAGGAGCTGGCCGTTGGTGCCGGGCCCGAAATTGAGCGCGGTGTGGCAATCATTGCAGGTCGCTCCAGCGCAGACGCCGGCGTTGAAATAGAAGCTGCGGCCGCGCTTCGCGCTGGGCACGCCGGCCGGAGCGTCGCGGAACGACCGGTCTAGGAACTGGTTGGGGTTGGGCGGATACACGAGCGGCAGCACGAAGTCGTTGAACGCGACCATCTCGCTATCGGGAAGCTGCGAGGTGCGTCCCAGCAGGCTCACGAACGCGCCGTTGAAGGCGTTGAGATCGGCGCGGTCGCCGCGCCAGTGGAGCAGGAACGTCCCGGGCAGGCCGCGCAGGCTCTGCGTGACCATCGGCCCCTTCATGGGATGAAATCCGTCGAGGAACGGGTTCAACTGACCGGGCGGTTGCGGCAGGACCTGGCCCTGGGGATCGCCCAGGTCCCACGCGATGTTGTCGAAGTCGCCGAACGGGTGGCAGGTTGCGCAGGCCTGATCGCCGTGCCCCGAGGTGAACCCACCGTAGAAGAAACGCCGCCCGTTCACGATTCGGTCGGGCGTCGGGTCGAATCCGATCTTCGAGCGCGACACTTCGGTGAAGTTGTTGGTGCGGAGGGTCTGCAGCTCGTTGTGGAAACGTCCGACGACGTAGACGCGGCCGCGGGCGTCATCCACCACCACGCCGGTCGGTCCCGCCACCGTGGGCACACGCGCCATCAGCGTGGCCGCGCCTCCCGAAGGCGATGCCAGCACCGCGAGCCGGTTGGTCCCGAGCGAGGTGACGTAGACCTGCTGCGCGTTCGCGGACCAGGCGACGCCGGTCGGGTTGCCGATGGCCGAGTCGGCCTCGCTCGCCGGGCCGGGCGTCACGCCGTAGTTGATGTGCGGATTGAGGACGTGATTCGTGGCGGTGCCACCGCTCAGGATCGAGACCCGGGTGTCCACCGTGTGTCCGCGCAGCTTGGGCTCGAAGCGAACCAGGTTGCGGGCCTCGGTGCCGGTGACCGCCACGCGACCGTCGCTCGCCACGGCGATGCCGAGGTTCAACGTACCGACGTCGGCGTACTGGGCGACCACGCTGTGGCTGGTGGTGGAGATCTCGGCGACGTCCACCTCCGCGAGCGAGTACTTGACCTTCGAGTTCCAGAGTTTGCCTGACTCGTCGCGCCAGTTGCCGCTCTGCTGCTGGACGATCAGGGCCACATCGGGCGCTGGCGGGATCGCTCCCATCGGCGGATTCGGCGGCGGCAGCGAATCCATCGCCTCGGCGAAGGACAGCACCGAAGTCCGGTTGCCGGCGTGGAAGACCGCGGCGAACACGCGGTTGCCGCCGGGTTTCACCGCCAGCGCGCGGGGCATCCGGCCCGCGATCGCGATCGGACTGCCGACTTGGGCCAGAGTCACGGCGTCGTATTCCTTGACCACGTCCTCCTGCGACACGCTGACGAAGGCATGCCCGGCCGCAAACACGACGTCGCTCGGCTCGTCGCCGACCGCGAGCGTGGCGCGCGTGTGGAGCGTGTTCAGGTTGACGACGCTGACGTTGTCGGAGAGGTGGTTCACCACCCACGCGGTGCTGTCGTCGAGCGCCGCGACCGAAACCGGCTCGAGCCCGACCGGAATCTCGGCCGTGCGCACCGGCACCGATCCGCCGAGGTCGAACACGGTGAGTCGGTTGTCGGGAGTGTTGACAACGAGCAGGCGGTTGCCGGAAGGCGTCAGCGCGGCGGGGTGAACGTGGCCGCTCTCAAAGTGGATGAAGTCGTCCGCGCCCATGAGGGTATTGGAGACGAGATGGTGCGGAGCGGCGGCCACCCCGGCGGCCAGGGCCACGACGAACAGGAACCGACGCAAACGATGCATGCTCGACTTCCTCCGGCGAGACGATCGCCAGTTCCGGTCTGAGGAGGAGGCGACTCTAGACCCGTCGCTGGCCTCGCTCCAGGTCGAAAATGGACGCACCGTGGATTTCAGCGTGGCGCATCTCAGTCGGTAACGGGACCTGGGTCACCCGCCGGTTCGTGCTCCTCGAACACGGTACACTCGCTAGGGGATCACGACCGCCCGACTCAGCTCGACCAGGCTCAGCCGCTGCGCGCGGCGCCCACACTCGCGGCCGTCACACACGCCATCGCCAGCAGTTGCAGGGGCGTGAGCCACTCGCTGAGCACGACCGCGGCGACGAGCGCAGCGGCGGCCGGTTCCAGGCTCATCAGGATGCCGAACACCCGGGGTGGCAGGGTGCGCAGCGCCATCATCTCGAGGCTGTAGGGGACCACCGAACTCAGCAGGCCGACCAGCGCCCCAACACCAGCAGACGGGGCTCGAGCAGCCGCTCACCGGCCACCACCACCGCGAACGGTGCGATCGCCAGCGTGGCGATGGTGCTGGCCACGGCCAGCCCCTCGACGCCGGCCCAGCGACGCCCCGTGGCCGCCGTCGAGAGGATGTACAGCGCCCAGCAGCCGCCAGCGAGCAGCGCCAGACCGAACCCGACGGCGTCGACCTTGGTGGGGCCGGCGTCGAACAGGGTAATGCCGAGAGCGGCCAGGCCCACCCACACGAAGTCGCGGGGCCGCCGGCTGCCGACCGCGGCCACCAACAGCGGACCCACGAACTCGATGGTGACCGCCACACCGAGCGGGATGCGGGCGAACGACTCGTAGAACACCCAGTTCATCGCGCCGAGCACGAACCCGAGCGCCAGCACCGGCCGCCAGTCGGCGACCGTCCGGCCGTGCAGCCGCGGCCGGGCAAGGACGAGCAGGATCAGGGAACTGGTGCTCAGCCGGAGGAACACCATCCCCACCGGGGGAATCTCGCCGAACAGGCCTTTGGAGACCACCGCACCAAACTGCACCGACAGGATGCCGACCAGAACGAGCCATACAGGAGAAACGCGGGGCGTGGACATGCGGTTCACTCCAGGAGTCTGCTGACCGGACGGGAGCGAGCGTAACGGGTACTCTCCTACCTCAGACGCGCCGCGAAGGGAGATCTTGTCATGTTCCTCCATCGATCGCCGTTCCGCCTCGCCACGATCCTGCTGTTCGCCGCCTCGCCCGCGCTCGCGCAACCGGGCGCGGCGCAGGACTCCACGCTCGACAATCTGGTCCACGCGCCGGGCTACGTCACCTGCGAGCGCGGCACGCTCGGGGCGGTCGTCGAGCGTGGCAAGGGCCCGATCGACATGGTGCTGGTTTCGGGTTTCGGCGTCGGCGCCTCGGTGTTCGAAGGGTTCATGCAGCGGAACGCGAATCGCTACCACATGCTCGCCGTCACGTTGCCGGGCTTCGAGGGCACAGCGGCGCCGCCGATGCCACCGACGGGCACCAGCTACGGAGACCAGACCTGGACGCGCGCGGCGATCGACGCGGTGGTCAAGCTCATCGGCGAGCGAAAGCTCGACCGGCCGGTGGTGGTGGGACACTTCATCAACGGCACGCAGGTGGCGATGCGCGTCGCGCTCGATCACCCCGAGAAGGTGCGGGCGGTCGTGCTGCTCGCCGGCACCCCGCGCTTCGAGCCGGTCGCGTCGTCACGATTCTGGCCGAAGAACCTCACGCTCGAGAAGAAGGTCCAGGCCACCGATCAGTTCAGCGCGCCGCGCTGGTTCAAGACCGTCACGCGCGAGACGTGGGTGAAGGGCAACTTCGTCGCCACCGACTACTCGGTCGACTCAGTCCTGGGGAGGCGCTTCGCGGATCGCGCCAACCAGCCGCCGCTGCCGGTGCAGGTGCGCTACCTGTGCGAGTTCCACGCATCGGACCTGTGGCCCGATCTGGAGCGCCTCAAGCCGCCACTGCTCGTGATCCAGCCTTCTTTCACCGCGAGCGTGCGCGCCGACACCACCCGCAACTACCTGCAAGGCTATTTCGAAGAGCCGTGGAAGGGCCGCCTGGCAGGCCGCCCGCACACCGAGTCGCTGTTCGTCGCCGACGCCGGCATCCTGGTGATGGAGGATCAGGCGGCGATCGTCGATCGCAAGATCGCGGACTTCCTCAAGCGCCATCAGCATTAGACACGGGCCAGCGCCCGGCATTTCCCGCGGACGTCAGGCGCGCACGACGCGGCAGTTGTAACAACCCGGCCGCGCATTGTGGATGTGAAGGTAGCTCGCCTCTTCGTTCGCAAAGAGGCGCCGGACAGCGATCTCGAGCTCGCTGCCCTCCACCACCTCCGCGCCCACCATCATGGCCGCCGCGTCGTATGCACGAATGGACAGCAGGCGGTGTCGGAACATGGCCGGGATTTCGCCCGCCGCCGGAGTCGCCGTCTTGGCGTCTCTCCGCACGAAGATCGGTCCGGATCCCCGATACGCGGACACGACGTCGTGGTGGGTGAACGGCAGAAGGATGACCGTCTCGCCCACTTCCGCATCGGCGAGGCTCACCCGACACGGGAACCCCGGCTTTTCATCGACGATCATCCGTCGAGCACCGGATGCCTGTAATTCCGTGTCGCCAAGGCCGAAGAGCGACGCGAACTGCTCCGATGGCAAGGCGATGAACTGAAACGAATCGCTCATGTTCACGACTCCGTGCTTCGTTCTAGCGGATCAGCGTCACCTTCCTCGACTCCACGCGGGACTCGGACTCGAGCCGGACGACGTAGATACCCGAAGGCATTACTTCGCCCTCGGAGTCTCGGCCGTTCCAGGTGACCGTGTGGGGGCCTGCGGCGAACTCCTGGTCGGAGAGAGCATTCAAGCGCCTGCCGGTCAGGTCATAGATTCCGATCTTGACCCGTTCCTCGAGCTCGAGCGCAAACGAGACAGTCGTCAGCGCGTTCACCGGGTTGGGATGGATACCGGTGAGAATCGCTGGGCTGTCGGCACGCGGGCCCACAGAGATCGTTCCATCGTCGACCGTCCACATCAATGCATGATCCAGATTGTCCCCGGCGACGGTGCCGGTGCCGATGATCTGGCCGCGATTGTTGATCCCCTTCGCCACACTGTAATGACCGCCCGGCCAGACGCCGAGGTCGATCGCCTTGCCTTTGCGCCAGAGGATCGCATGCGAGTCGATGTTCGGAGAGCCGGCGTAGCCCGCCAGATCTCCGGCATTATTTACCGCGGTTGGAATTGCGGTGGAGAATCCGGAAGGTATCGGCAGCTGACTGATCGTCGGCGTGCTGCTGGGGTTCGCAATGTCATATCGCCAGGTGACCGGATAGATGTTGCTCTTCCCGGCAATGAATCCTGTATTGCTAATCGCGTAGGCTTCGCTAACGACCTGACCACTCAGCGCCCCGAGGCCGATCATCTGACCATTGCGCCAGAGGAACCCGCGAATCAGCGAGCCGACCGCGCTGTTGCCGACCACGTGGCTCAAGTCGTTGATGCCGTAGGCTTCGCTGTAGTTCAAGGGAGTGCCTTGACCCAAGAAGCCCAGATCAACGGCCTGTGTGCTCTTGTTGGGCCACAGGACGGCGTGCGTGTAGTAATTCGGCGCGGCCTCCTTGCCCGTCCCCACGAGCTGGCCCAGATTGTTGATGCCGTGAGCCCTCGTGTGAAGGCCTCCGTAAAACGGATCAACGCCCGCCATCGCGGGCAATTCGAAAGCTTGCCCGGCGGCATTCCAGTAGACGCCCTGGTACACATTGTCGCCATAAACCTCGCTGCCAGCCATCTCTCTGCTGTCATTCATGTGTTCCGGGATCGCAGTGCTGGCGGGATTCATGTTGTCCGCCATGCCCACGATGGCTTTGGTGTTTGCGTCCCAAAGTGGCCGCTGCAGGTTGAAGGCGTTGTCGGTCGCCAAACCTACGACTATCGGCTGGTTGTTGATCGCCAGGCCGTTTGACGCGGTTCCTTGGGGAAGCAGTCCGAGGTCGGTAATAACGATCCGCGGACCGCTAGGGGCATGCTTGATCGACTCCGCCGCCTCGGCACGGAATGTCGACAGGAAGCTTGCGACGACCGTGAAAATGATGACGCTCGCGACACAGCGCGTGGATGGCATCGCGGTCCCTCCATTCCCAGGATGAGCGCCTGGTCGCCAGGTGTCGGCGAATCCGTCGGCATCTGAAGGGTCGTTGCCTGTTGCGGCCGTGGGCAAGCAACGTACAACTTAGGCCGCGGCCAGGCGACGCCTTTCGGACACCGCCGAGCGCCAGCGCGCGAGCAACCTTTGTGCCCGACCGCATGCGCGACATGCCGTCGAGCAAGCCCTTTCGTCCCATGACGGGAAGCCGCGGTTCGGCGTCTCGTGAGCCACGGCGAGTCGGCCGGGGGCTGTCAACCTGGCAGCCGAAGCTGAGGAATCGGAAATCCTGTCAGGGAGCTGCGCGGCCGGCCGGCGATCCCATCCCCACCGAGCGGCCGCGCGGGACGGCCTGCAACTTCCTCGGCGGCCCTTACCGCATTGAAACACTCACGGGGCCGGCGACGTATTGGGAGCCGAGACCCATGACCACACCCATTCCATGGTAGACGGCGGAGGCCTGACCATCGCGCGATATTCGCGCGTCGCCGGCGTGGCGATGTTCCTGTCCATCGTCTTCGGCCTCCTCGGCGAGATGGTCTTACCAGGGAGGATCGTCGTCGGACGTGATGCGGCGGCGACTGCGGCCAATATTCTGGGGCATCCGACGCTGTTCCGCCTCAGCTTCGCTGCCTATCTCGTGGAGGCTGTCTGCGACATCGCCCTCTGCGTGTTCTTCTACATCCTGCTCAAACCGGTGGACCGTCATCTCGCGCTGTTGAGCGCCTTCTTCGGGATCGCCTCGATGGTGATCTACGCAGTCGCCCAGTCGAGCTTCTTCGTTTCGTCGCTTGTGCTCGGAGACTCACCCGGCATGGGGACATTTACCTCGGACCAGCGGAACGCTCTCGCGTATCTGGCGATTCGGATCTCCGGTACGATCGCCTGGCTCTTCCTCTGCCTCTACGGCATCGCGTCCATGATCCGCGGGTACCTCATCGCGCGCTCGACCTACCTTCCGAAGATCCTCGGGATTCTGTTCATCATCGGTGGCGCCTGCTTCTTCCTACGGTCGGCGACCTACCTTCTCGCGCCCGAGTACAGCTCCCCGGTGCTGCTCATCCCCATGGCCTTCGCCGGAATCCCCATGATGTCGTGGCTCCTGTTCAGGGGAGTCGATCCTGCCCGAATTCGAGCCTGAGCGATCGCTCGTGTAGGCGAAACCGAGGATGGGCTCGTTCGGGCCCGCGGCGCACCAACTTCACCCAACCAGCTACCAACTCGGCGAGCCGGGCTCGAGTCACGCCGTGCCCTTCGCGAAGACGAGTGACGAATGTCACAACGAGGACCACCGCGTTGCGGGTGAGCGTGGTGCGCTCCAGGCCCGCCGCACCGCGCGAACGATCACGCAGCACTACGAACAGCACCTGAAGCCCACTGGGCTCACCGTCACCCAGTTCACACGTCGATCAGTGAACGGCCAGCATTTGTCGAGTGACCGTTCCTTCGAGAGTCCGCAGCCGAGCCCAGTAGATTCCGTTGGGCAGCCCGGGACGGCTGAATTCCACGGAGTGATGCCCAGGAGACGTCGGCTCGCCGTTCAGCAGAACGGCCACCATGCGACCCAGGGGGTCGAAAACCTCGAGCGAAACCGGACCTTCACGGGACAGGGCAAACGTGATGTTCGTCGAGGCCTGGAACGGGTTCGGGCGATTCTCGAGTCGGAGCGCACCCGGGGCCACGTTCGCCGCGGTGCGAGCAGGCGCCGCCCGCCCAACCCGGATCCTTCTCAAGTCCACGACGTGGACTCCCTTCGCGAACCAGAGCTGGAAGGTTTCCACGCTCACGTTGATCGGCACGATCCGCGACGAATCGCCGGGCCGGAGACGATACTGCCCGGCGGTGCCCAGGTTCTTGAAGCGCAGATTCGCGTTCCGAATCCTGATCGCTGACGAAGCGCGCCGCCCGCGGGTGGACAATCGGTAGATCGTGACTCTTCCCCGGGAACTCTTGGGCAAAGCCTGGGCGAGAGGCGCGACGCACAGCCCCGCGGCCACTACAGTTCCCAAGCGCAACAATTCTCGTCGCTTCATTGGAAAGCACCCGAAAGGGGAAGACGAGAATAATAGTAGGGGAGGGAGGCTCACGCTCTCCCCGCCGGTTCGACCCCGCGGTCGGCCCGACATCCTGACGCGATTGGAATGCGGTCACGAGCCGCGTGGCAGGTCTCCCCCGCCCGCTTCGACCCCGGACACCGACTGTTCGCGTCCTTGACCCGCGCGTAAGTCCAGCACTCGGGCAGTCGGCCGTCAACAACTTTCTGCGCGTTCCGGGAGTTTTCCCACCGCGCCGCGACAGACACCCCACTGGACAATCGACCGGGTAATCGGTTGTCTACCCATCACTGGCGGCAATCAAGCAGCGCAGCGTCTCCAGCCTGCGCCGGCAAATCAACCATGTGAAGGCAAGCCCATGGCCAATCTACCGAAGGCGGCGCAAGGCACCTTCGACGAGCTGCTCGCGGGTGTCGAGCCCGACCTCGCGGCCATCGCGCGGCGCCTGCGGGCCATGATCCGGAACGTCGACGCGAGCACGGTTGAGACCGTGCGGCTCGGCGACAACGCCGCCACCTATGGTGTCGGGCCGAAGAAGATGACCGATGGCTACGCCTACATCATGCCCATGCGCGGCTACGTCAATCTCGGCTTCTATCAAGGGGCGCTGCTGGTGGATCCCCAAGGGCTGCTGGAGGGCACCGGCAAGGGGCTGCGTCACGTGAAAATCCGCTCCCTGGCCGAGGCCAACCGCCCCCCGGTTCGGGCGCTGGTGGCAGCGGCACTCGCCCGGCGACGGAGTGGTCGATGAAGGTGCTCCGCTCCGCCCTGTGTCTCCTCGGCCTCCTGGTCGCCGGATCCGCGACTGCGGCGCCGAAGAACATCATCCTGAGCGACAGCCTGCTCGCCAATGCCGACAAGTGGAACGTGGACCAGGGAGCCCAGTGGATGGGGATCCACAAGTGGCGCTTTGGCGAATACGCCGTGGTGGCCAGCAAGAAAGGATGGACGACCACGAGCACCGACACAAACTTCTTCAAGACCAAGATGGAAAGCGAAACCGCGAACGAGTTCTCATTCGTGTTGAGCAGCAAGACCAATGATTCCGCCTTCGTCAGTGCCGCGCATGAAATCAGGTCCCGATCGAATCCGGGGCTTGATCTGGGTCATGGCTGGACCGTCGGCGGCGATGGGGGCAGACGCATGAGACCGACCGTTTCATGGCGTCCATCATGCTCAGCAGCGATACGACCGCGGCGTGGGGGTTGTCGATCGGCCAGATTGACGTCACCGATCGACATGGTGATTCGGTCGAGGGTGGGGTCACGCACACGGCCACTTTGACCTCCGGAGAGAGGCTCATCGTGCTCACACCCGTGTTTTCCAGGAAGGTTGCCAAACATCCCTCGTTCGGCTCGCTGCTCGCGATGGACATCCATCCCCCCGCCATGGGATATGAGTTCGTGGAAAACGGGCGCTCCCTCTGCGCCGTGGAGTACTTCAGCTCCGGGCTTGCGGGATCGGCGAAGAACACGGTCTGGATGGACCGGAACGCGGATCCACGACTGCGACTCGTCCTCGCCGCCGCAATGACCGCCGTCCTGCAGTTGCAATCGGATATCGCCGGAGCCCCCGCCGAGCCCGAATGAATTCACTGCTGAACGTGCATGAGTAGGCGGACCGGCCCGCAGCCGAACGGACGATTCACGGGGTGAACCTCGGTTGTCTACGCTTCGCTGGCGGGAATCAGTAGCGCAGCGTCTCCAGCCGCCGCCGGCAAATCAACCGAGACCAAGGCAATCCCATGGCCAGTTTGCCGAAGGCGGCGCAAGGCACCTTCGACGAGTTGCTCGCAGGTGTCGATCCCGACCTCGCCAAGCCTACATCATGCCCATGCGCGGCTACGTCAATCTCGGCTTCTATCAAGGGGCGCTGCTGGTGGACCCCAAACGGCTGCTGGAAGGCACCGGCAAGGGACTGCGTCACGTGAAAATCCGCTGATGCCCACGGGCGTGAAACACTAACGATCGTTCGCGCAGTGTGCGGCCGCGACTCACCGACGCGTTCGCCTCTTCAACGACCCGTCGAGTGAAAAGTCGCCACAATCGCCAGCCATCCCGTCCACAACGAGGATGTATCGACCAGAGGTCGAGAACACGTGCTCAAGGACGGCGTCTTCGTGCGCTTCTCCGCCGTGAGCGTCTTGGCCTGCGAGGCAATGTGCGGAGACGTCGCACGAGGACAGCACATATACGGCATGAACGCTCCCGGTCGCCATCGGCACGCGGATCCAGAGCGTGTCTCCAGCGTCCGCCTCCAGCGAGAAGAAGACATCGGGGCCGCCCCCCGCTTCCGTGACGCACGGCTCCGGTGGCGCCGTGGGATCGCGATCGTTGGTCGCGTAGCACGTGGTCCCGGAAAGACCAAAGGAACCAGACGGAATCGGGATGGCAGCCTCGCAACCGTCATTCGGCGGTCGCCGCGTCACGGGAAATGCCCCAGTCTCGATCTCATCCACACCGAAGTCCGCTCCGTTCGTGCCCACGGCGTGGAACGCCACCTCGACGGAGTCCCCAAGCCAGGACCCGAGCGAGATCGTCCGCTCCGGATACTCGAACGCGAGGCCGCCGTTCTCCTGAGACAGATCCCAGACGACGATCGAGTACCGCTCCTTCGACCTGACCTCACAGGTTGCCGCGACCTCCGACGCGAAGTTCGGGTTGCCGAGCCATCGGAACCGCAACGTCGAGTCCCTCGTGGAAACGAAGAACTTCGGAGAAATGAGCCACTCGTCGATTGCAGCGGTCGACATGCCCTCGATCAGAGCCGCGGCCGTGCCCCGCGCCACGTAGAGGGGGTCGGTCGTTCGATGCCAGGCTCGAGGTGGGAGGATTGTGCCCGGGGGCGGCGTGCTCCCGATGCTCTTCACGCTCCATCCCGGGGGAGGAAACCGCGTTCCTTCGAAGCCTTCTCGGAGTGCCGCGGCGGAGCGCGGGACGCCACGTGGCGATCCGCTCAGTGCAGGGCCGACCGCGCCGAGCGCCATCGAGCAGGCGACCGCTAGGCTCCAAAGGACATGAACTTCCATTCGCACGGGCACTCCCTGGGTGACCCCAGCACAATCCGATCCTGGGGGATTATCGGCAGGGGCGGGGTGGAGATGACCAGGCAGGTCTTGAGTGGGGCGGGGGCGCTGTGCGTGTGGGACAGGCGAGTGCGCACTCACGAAACCGTTTGTTGACTTTCGCCGGCCAGGCGATGCACCTTCTCGTCTGCGACGGGTGGGCATTTCCGAGCCCAACTCGTGCTCAGAAGCGCCCCTGCCGCTCCGGGGTCAAGGGAGTCAGGGATGACGAACTTCAAAGGGCCAGAGGACGAGCCCCAGATTCGCCCCGAAGGCGTTGCCGAAGCCGCCGGCGTGCTGGAAGAAGCTCTGCACGGTGCGCGCGGTCACCTCGATGAGAATATCCGCGCCTGGCTTGCCGAACTGATGGCGGTCAATGCGGCGCTGCGCGGGACCGGCGCGCCTGAGAACCAACCTCTGTCGGAAGCCACTGAACGGCTCGAGCGATTGGAGGGGGCCCTGCGCCAGGCCCCCGAGCGGATGGTGGAGCACGTGCGTCGGAACACCACCGAGCTGACTTCGGCCAGCTTGGCTCAAGTGCGCAGGATCGGCGAGCTCGAGGTCGCCGAGAGGAAGCTCGAATCCACCAACGAGCGGCTCCGCGAGGAAATCTCCGAACGCGAGCGACTCGAGAGGGAAGCGAAAGAGGCAGAGCGGGGTCTACGGGAGCTGCGCGAGCGCTTCGAGAGTGCGTTCGCCAACGCTCCCATCGGGATGGCACTCATCGCCATGGATGATCGCTGGTTGCAGGTCAACGATGCGCTCTGTCGAATCACCGGCTACACCGAGGAAGAACTCAAGGCCACGACGCTTCGAGCGATGACCCACCCGGACGACATCGATGTCGACGCGCAGAACCTGGGACAGCTCCTGGCCGGCCACATCTCCAGCTACCAGGTCGAGAAGCGCTACCACCACGCCTGGGGCCACTATGTCTGGGTGCTGGTAACCGCGTCGATCGTCCGCGACGAAGATCGTGGCCCCCTGTATGTCGTCACGCAAGTACAAGACATCTCCGAACGAAAGGAGCTGGCGCGACGCCTCGAGTACTTCGTGGATCACGATTTCCTGACCGGTCTATACAACCGGCGGCACTTCGAACAGGAGCTCGCGAAGGAGACCGAACGAGTGGCCCGCTACGGGGCTCCTGGAGCGATACTGGTCATCGATGTCGACAACTTCAAGGATGTCAACGACACCTTCGGCCACAAGGCCGGGGACGATGTGCTCAAGGGAGTGGCGTCGCTTCTGAGGCAGCGCTTGCGCCAGACGGACATTGTGGCGCGGATCGGCGGGGACGAGTTCGCAGTGCTTCTTCCGCAGACCGATGCTGACCATGTACAGACCGTGGCAGACGAACTGGTCAAAGCCCTAGGCCGACAGGTGGCCGTGCTCGCCGATCACTCGATCCGCGTCACGGCAAGCATCGGTGTCGCCATGTTCGACGGGCTGACGGACATCGAGGTACTGGCCTACGCCGACCTTGCAATGTATGAAGCCAAGGAGACAGGGCGGAATCGCTTCGCGATCTATCGACCGACCACCGGTGGAAAGGAGCGCGGGTCGACGCGGTTTGTCGAAGCAGAGCGAATCCGCCACGCGCTCGAGGAGGATCGCCTGATCCTCTACTGTCAGCCGATCCTCGACCTCGGCAAGAACGAGATCTGCCAGTACGAGCTCTTGCTGCGTCTACCAGACGAGGTAAGAGGCGAACCACTCCCGCCCAGCGCCTTTCTCTACGGCGCCGAGCGCTTCGGGCTGATCCAGGCCATCGACGGCTGGGTCGTGCGCAAGGCGATCGCGCTGATTGCCGAACACGCACGCGCGGGGCTCAAGCTCGTGCTCAACGTCAACCTGTCGGGCAAGTCAATCGGGGACCGCAAGCTTGCTGCGCTCATCGAGAAGGCGTTGGACGAAGCCGAGATCGATCCCGCCCGTTTGAATTTCGAGCTGACCGAGACGGCAGCGATCGCCAATGTCGAGGACGCCAAGGCATTCGCGAGCCGACTGCGCGGCAGGGGCTGTCTATTCGCCCTGGACGACTTCGGCGCGGGGTTCGGCTCCTTCTACTACCTCAAGAACTTCCCTTTCGACTGCCTCAAGATCGACGGCGACTTCATCCGTAGCCTCACCACGAGCCCCATGGACCGGCTCGTGGTCGAAGCCATCGTCAGCATCGCGCGGGGAATGGGGAAGAAGACCGTCGCCGAGTTCGTTGGGGACGAGGAGACCATTCGTCTCCTCCGCGAGATCGGCGTTGATTGCGCGCAGGGCTACCATGTCGGCATGCCGAGGCCCGTTTCGGAGGTACTGCAGGTCGGGGGTGCGGCCCTGGCTTGACGCGCCTTCTGCGGGGAGCTGACTTGCACGCGTCGTCCTCAGCCAAAAAGCTCGCGCCTCGCGCTCTCGGTGATCGCGATGACGGCGGGGTGCTTCAGCCGTCGCTCTGCAGAGACGGCGTAAAACCGCTCCCTTACCTTGTCGAGGCGGCCGACAACCGCCACCCCGTACTGCTTGCGCACACTCGATTCGATGATCGAAGGGGCAGCAAAGAGCCCCTGCCCGGCCTGGCCAAAAACCTTGATGAGCGTACTGTCGTCGAACTCCCCGACAATGCGAGGCCGGATCCGCTGTTTCTCGAACCACTGCTCGAGCCCGCGCCGCAGCGTGCTGGTCTCACCTGGCAGCAGGAAGGGAGCCCCGTCGAGCGCGCGCGGGAAGCCCCGCCGGTACTTGACCGCCAGCTTGGGCGCCGCAAACAGCGTCGCTCCACAGTCGCCGAGCAGGTGGTTGAAGGCCCGCACGCTCACACCCGGCGGGGCGACGCGATCGGTTAGCACGACGTCCAATTCATGCAACGCAAGGGCCGCGAGCAGCTTTTCGGTGCTTTGTTCGTGAACCACCAGCCGCACGGGCTGCGGTAAGGCGAGCGCGGGTTCGATGAGGCGGTAGGCGACCAGCTTCGGCATCGCATCGGCCACGCCCACCGCGAGCCGCAAAGGCCGACCGGTGGGTTGACCCTTCACGCTTTCGGCAAGCTCGCGGCCCAGGGCGAAGATCTCGTTGGCATAGCGCAGCACCACCCTGCCCATCTCGGTCAGCCGGAGCCCCCTTCCGACTCGCTCGAACAACTTCTCGCCCAGGGCGGTTTCGAGCGCACGGATCTGCCCGCTCAGGGTGGGCTGCGCCAGACGCAGCTGCGCCGCAGCGCGTGCCACCGTTCCTTCGCGCGCCACCATCCAGAAGTACAGGAGGTGATGGTAGTTGAGTCGCTCCATGGAGCCCGCAGCATACATCGCGATATCCGATGAGTCATATCCACATTTTCTATTTCCCGATGGAGTTGCAATCGCCGATGGTGGCGCTTGCGGTGGGAAACTTCCCACGCCACCTTGGCCTCAAGAAGCTAGAGCGGACGCGCAATGCCCGTCCTCACTACCAACAGGGAAAAGGAGTTCCAAATAATGACGCCCATGTTCGCCAGTATCCGCAAGTACAACGAAGCGCCCACGTTCGCCGACGATCTCGTCAAGCGACAGGAAGAAGTCATGTCCGTCCTGCGCCCGATTCGCGGATTCCACGCCTACTACCTGATCAAGACGAACGACGGCGTCACCTCAGTGACGGTGTGTGACGATCGTGCAGGCGTCGAGGAGTCGAACCGGGTTGCGGCCGGCTGGCTCAAGGAGAAGCTCCCGACGTTCGCATCGCGGCCGCCGGAAATCACCACCGGTGAGGTGCGGATGCACCTGAACAGCAATCAGCCAGAGAAGGTCACCGTCTAGCGAGAAGAGATGGTTGCCGGGGGCGCGCGTACACGTCGCGCCTCCAGCACCATGCTCTTTGTGAAGCCCCTCGCGGAGCGCGACGAGATCGCGGCTGCTGCGGGCTACACCTACGCTGAAGGAGCCCCATTTGCGCCGCGCCTTTGCGATTCCCATCATCGCGCTAGTTGCAACCGTTTCATTGTCGAGCTGCCTTGGTGATCGGAAGACCGCCCAGAACAGCAGCGACGAGTCGGTCGACACTCACGTTTCCCAACTGACGATTCCCTCCGGTACGTCGATCGAGGTGATGCTCAACACCACGCTCTCCTCCGAAGAGGCCAACGTCGGCGACCGCTGGAGCGGATCTGTTATCACTGGACGCGACGGGATCCCGGCCGGCAGCGTCGCCAACGGCACGGTGAATGGAGTCAAACCGGCGCGCAAGGGCGACCGTGCAATGCTCGATCTCGGGCTGACTTCGATCACCGTTGACGGGCACAACACCCCAGTGCTCGGCAGCACGGAGGCCATCATTGCGGGATCGACGCGGGCGCGGAATCTCGGCGCGATCGCGGGGTCTGCTGCGGCAGGCGCGCTGGTCGGCAAGGCCGTGAGCGGCAACAGCGAGGGAGCCGTCGTCGGAGCCGTGGTGGGCGCCGGATCGGCGACCGCGGTCGTGGCCAGCTCGGACGGCTACCAGGTCGTACTCAAGAACGGTACACCGCTCACCTTCACCACCACCGAGGCAATGGCTGTCCGCCTGTAGCGGGGGCTGTCGTGTGCCAGAGAGGACAGGTACGTCGTGTTCTACAAGATCATGGAGATCGATGGCATCGCAGCGGAGTATGTGCGCAAGCTGGAGAAGGCCGGCATCACCACCACGGAGCACCTGCTCGCCAAGGCTGGTGACGCGAAGGCTCGGGAGCAGCTGGCGGTTCGAACGGGCATCGGCGAGAAACATCTCGCCAAGTGGACCGGGATGGCGGATTTGATGCGCGTGAGGGGCATCGGCCGGCAATACAGCGAGCTGTTGCTGGCGGTCGGGGTGAATTCGACCGAGAAGCTCACCACGTTCACGCCCGACGAACTCATCCGCATGATGAACGAGCAGAAAAAGGCGAAGAAGCTGTCCGGTGGTGTACCGAGGCTGGCCGACGTCGAGCAGTGGCAGAACGAACTGCGCGTCCCGGCGTTCGCTCACGCGAAGTAGCTCGGCGCCAGGCAGGCCGAATCGTCGACCCCGGCCCTCACGAGCCGGGGTTTCTGTTTGAGTGATCTTCTGTTCGCACCCGTCGTGTATCAGTCGAGCCGCACGATCTTGCGCGTCAGGACTCGTCCCTCCACCTCGAGCCGAGCCAGGTAGATCCCGGCGCGGACGTTGGTGCCGACGTCGTCACGGAGATCCCATTGAAGCGTCCGCTCCCCGGCGGGCAGCGAGCCGGCGGCGAGCTCACGCACCTTCCGTCCGGCAGCGTCGTAGATGTCGAGCCGAACGTTCGACGACGTCGACAGCGCGATTCGAAGCGTGAGCGAGACCCGCGCGGGGTTCGGCCGGGGGAGGTCGAACGTGACCGCACCCACGACTGGCGGCGGCACGTCCGTGGTGACCGCGTTCAGGATCTGAAGCGCGAAGATGTCGATACCGATTCCGCTTCGGCCGTCGCTCCACGACACGATGGCTCCGCCGGCACCCGTCCCGAGCAACGCGGGATCGCCCTGCGACCCGGGCCCGCTGGCGATCGGCCGGCCAGTCGTGGGATATAGCGGGTCGACGGTGGCGTTCGCGAGCACGTGCTGGGCGAGCAACTGGTCGCCGTCCGCCCAGACCACAATGGCGCCGCCCGCACCATCGGCGACGATCTCGGCGCTTATCTGTTGGCGGTCGGCATCGCTCAGCGCCTTCCCGGCGGCCGGCCAGTTCGGATCGACGATGCCCGCGGCGGTCACGTGCTGCAGGTACATGTTGAGCTGCGTCGTGAATCCCTGCCAGTTGACGATCGCCCCGCCCGCACCGTCCGAGACGGCGAGCGGCCGCGTCTCGGCCACGGCGGCGCCGGAAATCGCGCGTCCGTTGGCCGGCCACGCGGGATCGACCGTGCCGGTGGCCAGCACGTGCTCCGCGAAGATGTGGTTCGTGTTCGCGACTCGCCCGTCAGTCCACGCGACGATCGCTCCGTGCGAACCATCGGTAACGATCGTCGAGCGACCCTGGTCGCCGGCTGCGCTGCACACGGCGCGACCGTTCGCCGGCCAGGCAGGGTCGACCGAGCCGTCTTCACGCACGTGCTGCGCGAATACGTCGAAAGTGCCCGCGCGCGGGTCGTCCCAGGAGATGATCGCACCACCCGCACCGTCGCTTGCGATCGCCGGGAAGCCCTGCGCCGCCGGCGCGCTGCAGATGGCGAGCCCGTTCGCCGGCCAGCGCGGGTCCACGATACCGGCAGCGAGCACGTGCTGCGCGAAGATGTCGGCCTCAGCGTTGCCGAGCCTCGTGTCGGCCCAGACGACCAACACGCCGCCGGCATCGTCCGACACGACGGCATGCGTGCTCTGGTTGCCTGTCGCCGTGGTCACAGGCGTACCGTTGGCGGGCCAGGCGAGATCGACGGTGCCATTGGCCAGGACGTGCTGGGCGAAAAGGTCCACATCCGTCGCCGCGGAGCGCAGGTCCTTCCAGACCGCGATGGCTCCGCCGGAACCGTCCGCCACGAGGAGCGGCGTCGTCTGGCCGCCATCCGCGGTCGCGATCGTGACGGTGTCACGGAGTAGTGCGCGTCCCAGGTCGGGCCACGCCGGGTCCAGATTGCCCGACGCCAGCACGCGCCGGGCGAAGATGTTCACGCGATTGTTCCGCTGGTCCTCCCACGCGATGATCGCGCCGCCCGCGCCATCCGTGGCGATGACCGAGTGGACCTGCCCCTTGGGAGCGGTCGTCATCGGGCGACCCAGGATAGGCCAGTCAGCCGATGCGCGACCGGGCAACATGATCATGGCCTCGAGGAAGATGAGCGCTCCAAGCGACGGCGCCACGAGTACGAGATTCATTCTTGTGCGCATGCTGCGTCCCTCCCATTACTTCAGTTTCGCGAGCTTCCGCGTGACCACGTGTCCCTCGACCTCGAGCCGCGCGAGAAAGACGCCGGCGCCTGTGGCTCTTCCGGATTCGTCGCGCAGGTCCCATGTGAAGATGTGCTCGCCTTCGGACTGGGTGCCCGAGGCCAGCGCACGTACGCGGCGGCCGGCGGGATCGAAGATCGCGAGCGATACGTTCGCCGCGTGCGACAGCGTGAATCGCATTGTCACGGCACCGATCGCCGGGTTCGGAGCCGGAGGCGCGAACGCGATGTCGGCAGTTGGAGTCGGGGGATCCACCGCCAGCGTGATCGACGTTTCGGCGAGCTGGCCGTAGATGTTGAAGTCTTGGTCGGTGTCGGCATCCGACCACACGACGATCGCATTGTGGGCGCCGGAAGCGGCGAGGTCCGGGTTGTGCTGGAAGGTCAATAGCAGCCTCACGAACCGGCCATTGACGGGGAACGTGGGGTCGAGCGTTCCCGATCCAAGGATGTGGTTCACAAAGACGAACGAGTCTTCCTCCCACGAGATGATCGCGCCGGCGGCGCCGTCACCGACGATCGCGGCCGCCACCTGTTCGCCGCTGGACGAGGTGAGCGCCCTGCCGTTCACGGGCCACCCCGGATCCACCGAGCCAGTGCCGAGGACATGCTGCGCGAACGGATTGTGATTGAGGCCACTGCGTGCATCGCGCCAGGTGATGATTGCGCCGCTCGCGCCGTCGGATGTGAGCAGCGGATGGACTTCGTCGTCGGTCGACACGCACACCGCCAGACCGTTCGCCGGCCAGCCCGGGGCGATCGCGCTCGAGCCGAGAACCCGCTGCGCGAAGATGTGGCTCGGCCCGTCGCGCTGGTCCTCCCAGCTGACGATGGCGCCGTGCGCGTTGTCCGAGACGATCGTGGGATCGATCTGCGTTCCGGGAGCGAGCGTCAGCGCGCGGCCGTTCACGGGCCACGCGGGATCCACGACGCCCGCGTTCAGCACATGCTGGGCGTAGACGTCGATCGCACTCGCCGCGGGACGGAAGTCGGACCAGGTCACGATCGCCCCGCCCGATCCGTCCGAGGTGATATTCGGTGACAACTGGAGCGCGGGCGCGGTGCTGAGCGCGACACCGTCCACGGGCCAGCGGGGATCCACCACTCCCGAGGCGAGCACGTGCTGAGCGAAGATGTCGACATCGGTGAAAGTGCCGCGGCGGTCCATCCAGGTGACGATGGCGCCGCCCGCCCCGTCGGAGACGATGGCCGGGTTGTCCTGGGCGCCACGTGCCGTGCACAGCGCGCGGCCGTTCGCGGGCCACGCCGGATCCACGACGCCCGAGCGCAGTACATGCTGGGCGAAGATGTCGAGTCCGCCGGCCGAACGTCCGTCCTGCCAGGCGACGATGGCCCCACCCGTACCATCCGAGGCGATCACGGGGAGCTCCTGCCCATCGACGGCGGTCTCGAGCGCGGCCGGGTCCGCCAGCAGGGCGCGCCCGTCGATCGGCCAGCTCGGGTCCAGCTCGCCCGCGGCCAGTACCCGCCGGGCGAAGATGTTCAGCCGCAGGTCGCGAGCGTCCTGCCACACCACGATCGCGCCCGCCGCGCCGTCGGTGGTGGCCTTGGGCCGCTCCTGGTTCTTGATGGCCGCGGCGATTTCGCGCCCCAGCGCGGGCCAGACGGCCAAAGCGGGACGCGGAGCGACAAGTTCGACGACAAGGAGGCAGGCGAGCACTACCAATGGTGACAAGGATCGCATTGCGACCAGCCTTCCATGGAGCCTGCCCTGAGGGCGGCATCCGGTTGCGGCGGCATCGATCCCAGGCGCTCCCGACTGCTTCGAGCCGGCCGGCGTTCGAGCCGAGGCTGCGTTCACGGGAATCAGATGCGGGGGCCGCGCGCGGGCGCCTGGCCATGCGTCGGAAAGAATTGACCGAACGTCCGGAACCCTCTCGAATCTCACTGGATGTCGGAGGGTCATTCCGACAAGTCGACCGGGCTCGGGTGGACTGGAGGGGTCGCGATGAAGGGTGATGCGCTTTCCGAGCTGTTGCGCGCCGTGCGACTACGCGGCGCGATCTTCTACAACATCGAGGGCTCGCCGCCGTGGGCGGCGGAGACTCCGCACGCGAGTGAGATCATCGCGGAGATCATGCCCGGATCAGAACACCTGATCGAGTTTCACGGGCTCGTCGAGGGTTCCTGTTGGGTTTCACTCGTCGGCGAATCGCCGCAGCAGATGCATGCGGGCGACGTCGTGCTCTTTCCGCAGGGCGACCCGCACGTGCTCTCGAGTGCGCCGGGGATGCGTGCCCGCGGGACCGGCAAGAGATTCTTCTTCGAGGAGCTGAACGGGCTGCGGCCGTTCTCGCTCGACTTGGGCGAGGATCGGGGCACCGCCCGCTCCGACGACAGCCGCCGCCCGCGCGCGACGGTGATCTGCGGCTACCTGGGACTCGACGCGCGGCCGTTCAATCCGCTGCTCGCCGCTCTGCCGCGCATCCTGATCGTCCCGGGTGGGACACTGGGCGCGGACTCCTGGGTGATGGTGCTGATGCGTGCCGTCGTGGCCGAGTCGACCGGGAAGCAGGCCGGAGGCAAGGCGGTGCTCGAGCGGATGAGCGAGATGCTGTTCGTCGAGGTCCTGCGCCGGCACATCGAAACGCTGCCCGAAACCCACACGGGCTGGCTCGCGGGCATGCGCGATCGCACCGTGGGCCGCGCGCTCTCGCTCATGCACGAGGGCCCGTCCGAGCCCTGGACGCTCGAGAGCCTGAGCGAACGGGCGGGGCTCTCGCGCTCGTCGTTCCACGAGCGCTTCACGCATTTCATTGGACAGCCTCCGATGCAGTACCTCACCCAGTGGCGGATGCAGGTCGCCTCGGGAATGTTGCGCGATACGAATGCCAAGCTGACGGAGGTGGCACGGAGCGCCGGCTACGACAGCGAGGCCGCGTTCTCCCGCGCCTTCAAGCGAGTCGCAGGCGTGTCGCCGGGAGCGTGGCGAAAGGACCGGCGGGCCCAGCCGGGAGCCACATCGATTCCGGCCCCGGCCCTCGTCGGCGCGTGACGGCGTGAACCGCAGCACGGGGCCGTCGCGAGCGGCCCTGCGCCCACCGCGACGCGCGTCGCATGATGAACGTGCACGGCCGCTGGCGGACCCAGCGGATGACGCGCGCCGCATCGCATGGGCGCGCGACCGCCCGAGCGATCGTGGCGGATCGGGGGGCCCTTGGATGGCTCGATGCCCAAGCCGCGGACGATGTCGCGGCGCCTCGCGAGCAGTCCTCGATCAGAAGTCCCACGGGGGCAGCATCCACGACTGCCATCGGGCGCCCGCTCGGCCATCGAGCTGAACGGAGACGTAACCCTTGGACTCCTTCATCACATAGACCTGGACCTCGGCGCTGTCCGCGGTCCCCGCTGCGGTCCTGAAGCGGACCCACAGGTTGCCCTCGCCAAGCCGAGGGACGCGCAGGAGTTTGGCCCGCCCAGGCTGCAGGTCACCCAGTTCGACCGCGCTGAACACACTGGCAACCTCCACCGCGTGAAGGGTCTCTTCGCCGACGTTTCTTAGTCGAACGAGCAGGACCCCTGGGGCGATCACATCCCAGGCGGCGATCCCCAGGAGCGCGGCCACGGTCGTGACACCGGCCGCGATCACCTTCCGCTTCCACGAGGGTCGCCCCGCCGTCGAGGTCACAGAGCCGGGGGTGTCACGGCCCAAACGTCACGGTGTTGTCGACACTGGTGGAGGCGAAGTTGGTATTGCCGCTGAGATCGGGCGCGACGCCGGCCGGGATTGATACCACGACGTTGCCGCTACCGATCATGCCGGTGACCGACACCGTGTAGTCGGCGCCGCTCCCCGCCACGCCGGCCACGACGCCGCCCTTGTGTGCCGGCATCTTGAGAAATGCAATCACGGGAGCGCCTTCGACGGGCCCGCTGGCGGGAGCCCTTTCATCGGCGAAGACGGCCGAGAGCGAGCAAAGGACGGCGAGAGCAATCGGGTCGAGTGCTTTGGCGGCCATGCGGACCTCCGCGGTTTCCGAAAGGAGGCGACGACGGGCCCGAGGGTAGCAGTATCAGCGCGCGTGGACACGGGCCATGCTAGTTTCCCGCGGGCGCTTCTCCCCCACCGGATTGGAGGATGAACGCAATGCGAGAGGGTCCCGAACGTCTGCCGGTCGTGGCCGGTCAGACCTACGAAGAGATCGCGCACGGCATCGCCGCCCGGATCGCCGAGGTGATTCGCGAGTGCAATGCGGCGGGCCGGAACGCGGTGCTGGGGCTTGCCACCGGCTCGACCCCGATCGGGATCTACCGTGAGCTGATCCGGCTCCATCGCGACGAAGGGCTCGACTGGTCGCGGGTCGTGACCTTCAACCTCGACGAGTACTACCCGATGGACCCAGGGAGCCTGCACAGCTACCACCGGTTCATGTGGGAGAACCTGCTCGATCACGTGAACGTGGACCGCACCCGCGTCCACATCCCGCGTGGCGACCTGCCCCGCTCTGAGGTCGATGGCCATTGCCACGATTACGAGCAGGCGATCCAGGACGCGGGCGGCATCGACTTCCAGATCCTCGGCATCGGACAGACCGGCCACATCGGCTTCAACGAGCCCGGTTCGAGTGCCCACTCGCGCACGCGTCTGGTCGCACTCGACTCGATCACACGCCGCACCGCGGCCGCCGACTTCTTCGGCACCGAGAACGTGCCGGGCGAGGCGATCACGGTGGGGGTCGCGACCATCCTCGAGGCCCGCGAGATCGCGCTGATCGCGACCGGCGAGCACAAGGCGGCCATCGTCCGGCGCGCGGTCGAGGGCGACATCGACCGTGCGGTCGCGGCCACCTACCTGCAGCAGCACCCGAACACGACCGTCCATCTCGACATGGCGGCCGCGGCCGAGCTGACGCGCTGGAAGACGCCGTGGCTGCTGGGCGACATCGAATGGACGCGCCGGCGCGAGATCGAGGCGGTGGTGTGGCTCAGCCAGTCGACTCGCAAGTCGATCCTCAAGCTCGAGGACGCCGACTATCGCGACCACCACCTGAGTGTGCTGCTCACGAAATACAGCTCGGCCGCCCTTCTCAACGGCATCGTGTTCAATGCACTTTCGGCCAAGGTGAAGGGCCGCGGCAAGCTGCCGAGCGGGAAGCGCGTCGTGGTCTTTTCGCCGCACCCGGACGACGACGTCATCTCGGCCGGCGGCATCCTGTGGAAGCTGCACCAGAACCAGAACGAGATCCTGGTCGCCTACCAGACGTCCGGCAACATCGCCGTGTTCGATCACGAGGTGCGCCGCTATCTCGACTTCCTGCGCCGCACCAACGAGGACTTCTCGTTCGGGAACGACCGGCTGGCAGCGCTGCTGCGCGAGGCCGACGACTTCCTCGCGCGCAAGGAGCCGGGCGAGGTCGACCGCGAATCGGTTTCGATGCTCAAGCGCCGGATCCGCGAGGTCGAGGCGGTGTCGGCGATCGAAACGCTGCGCATGCGGCCCGAGCATGCACGGTTCCTGAACCTGCCCTTCTACCAGACCGGCCAGGTGCGCAAGGATCCGATCACCGCGCGCGACGTCGAGATCATCCTCGAGCTGCTCCTGGAGCGGCAGCCGGAGATCGTGATGGTCGCTGGCGATCTCTCGGATCCCCACGGCACGCACCGGATGTGCAAGGAAGCGGTCGACCGCGCGCTCGAGCGCTACAGCGGCCCGCCGCCCGAGGTGTGGCTCTACCGGGGGGCGTGGCAGGAGTGGTCGGTCGCCGAGGCCGACCTGCTGGTCCCGATGTCGGACGAGGAGCTGCGGCTCAAGATCAGCGCGATTTTCAAGCACCAGAGTCAGAAGGATCGGGCTCCGTTCCCCGGCGTCGACGAGCGCGAGTTCTGGCAGCGGGTCGAGGAGCGCAATCGCGGGACTGCGACTCTCGTGGACCAGCTCGGACTGCCCGAGTATTTTGCCATGGAAGCACTGGTGGTCCGGCCACCCTTGCCGACATCGACCCAGGAGACACCATGACCCGAACATCGAGCGCCGCGCTGGAGCTGGGCGCCGTCGACACTGCCGCGCTCGGGCCCCTGGCGCGCGGCCTGATTGGTTCCGAGGTGCTGCGCATCGCAGCCGAGGTCCGGGCGCTGGCGGCGGGTGGACAGTCGGTCTGCAATCTCACGGTCGGCGACTTCGATCCGCGCGAGTTCGCGCCCCCCGAGGCCCTGCTGGCCGGAATTCAGCGGGCGCTGGCGGCCGGACACACGAACTATCCGCCCTCCAACGGCGTGCTCGAGTTGCGTCAGGCAGTGACACGCTTCATCGCTCGCGAGTTCGGGCTCGACTATCCGGTCGAGTCGACGCTGGTCGCGGGTGGAGCGCGGCCGTTGATCTACGCGACCTACCGCGCATTGGTGGCGCCCGGCGAGGCGGTCGCCTATCCGGTGCCGTCGTGGAACAACAATCACTACTGCTACCTGACCGGAGCGCGTGGAATTCCGATCGAGGTCACCCGCGAAGCCAACTTCCACCCCACGCCCGCGCAGGTGCGCGCGCTGCTGCCCGAGATCCGGCTGCTCGCGCTCAACACTCCCCTCAATCCCACCGGCACGGCCATGAACCCGGAAGTGCTGGCGGAGATCGCGCGGGAGATCGTCGACGAGAACGCCCGCCGCCGCGCCCGCGGTGAGCGACCCGTGTTCCTCATGTACGACCAGGTCTACTGGTCACTCGAGTTCGATCGCGATCGCCCGGTCACGCCGCCCGGGCTGGTACCCGAGGTGGCGCCCTACACGGTCATGCTCGACGCGATCTCCAAGTCGCTCGCATCGACCGGGCTGCGCGTGGGCTGGTCGGTCGCGGCCCCGGCCGTGAGCCAGGCGATGTCCGACCTGCTCGGCCACGTCGGAGCGTGGGCGCCGAAGGCCGAGCAGGTGGCGACCGCCGCGTTCCTCGATGACGCGGAGGCCTTCCACGCGTTCCGCCGGGAAATGCAGCGGCGCCTGCGCGAGCGTCTCGAGCTGCTCGACGGCGAGCTGAACGCGATGCGCGAGAGCGGACTCCCGGTCGAGACGGTAGCGCCCGAGGGAACCCTCTACCTGTCGGCGCGTTTCGACCTGTTCGGCCGCGAGGCCGGCGGCCGCGAGATCCTCACCAACGAGGACATCCGGCGCTGGCTGCTCGAGGGGGCGCGGGTCGCGGTGGTTCCGTTCCAGGCGTTCGGCCTCGAGCGCGAGAACGGCTGGATGCGGCTCTCGGTCGGCGCGGTCTCGACCGAGGCGATTCGCGAAGGCATGGCGCGGCTGCGAAAGCTGATCGAGCGCGGATCGGTCTGAGCCCCATCCGCCACGGACACCTACTTCAATCGCACCACGGATCGCGACAGCTCGAACCCACGGCCGCTCGCGCGCAGGAAGTAGATCCCCTCTTCCGCCGGGCGACCCTCGCTCGCCCGGCCGTCCCATGTGAGCACGTGAGGACCCGGCGCCAGAAGGGCCGGCTCGAAGCTCCGCACCCTTCGGCCATCGACATCGAACACTTCCATGCGGACGTGCGTCTCGACGGGCAGTGAGAACGCCATGTGCACGCGATCGGAGAACGGATTGGGCCACGAACGCCCGAGCCCGGAAGCTTCGGTCTCCGCCGGCACGTTGAGGGTCACGCCGCTCGGGTTGATGCGCTGGGCATAGATGTCGAAGTTCGTCCCGCTCCGTCGATCCTGCCAGGCGACGAACGCTCCTCCCGCGCCGTCCGTCGCAATCGCGGGAAACTCCTGGTTGCCGGTGGCGGTGCACAGCGGCAGCCCGTCGAGCGACCACACCGGATCTCCGTCCACATCGATTCGCTGAGCGTAGATGTCGGAGGCGGTCATGCCACTGCGCGAGTCGAACCAGGAGATGATCGCTCCGGTCCCGCCGTCGGCGACGATGACGGGCGACTCTTGATTCGCAGTCACGTTGCACACCCCGACCCCGTTCGTCATCCACTTCCGCGCGCCCGACGAGCTGACGCCCTGCGCGTAGATGTCGTAGTTCGTGCCGCTCCGAAAGTCCTGCCAGGTCACCGTGGCTCCGCCGGCGCCGTCCGGGATCGCCCTCGGCACCAATCCAATAGTCGAGAGCTGGACCCCGCCATTCGGAGGGCTCCATAGCTTGTTGCCTGAACCGTCCACTCGCTGCGCGTAGACCCCGCCGCCGGCCCACACGATGAGCGCGCCGCCCGATCCATCCGAGATGATCGAAGGGGGATTGTTGTTGATCGTGCCGCTCAGCGTCGTGTTTCCCCATTGCGTCGCTCCCGACGCATTGAGCCGTTGCACGCGAGCGCCACCGCCGCCACCCCAGGCGACGAACGCGCCGCCGGCGCCGTCCGAGACGAGTGCGGGCAGATTCTCGTTGAACATGTTGGTCATGGTCACGGGGACGCCGCCCATGCCCCATTGGATCACGCCCGCCGCGTTCACCTTCTGCGCGTAGATGTCGGCAAAGCCGCCGCTGGCGTTGTCCTCCCGCCATACGACGATCGCGCCTCCGGAGCCAACGACGTCGGCGACGACCGCAAGATCGCGTTTCGTAGACAGCGAGTTCGAGAGCTGAGTGCCGTCCGTGCCCCACTGCCGAGCTCCGGCCGAGTTCACGCGTTGAATGCGTGGCTGGACGTTGCCTCCATAGGCAACGAACGCCCCGCCCGAGCCGTCCGCGGCGATCCCGGGAAGCTCGGGATCGCCGGTGGTCGAGAGGGCGACGCCGTTCGCGGTCCACTGCGGAATTCCCGCGAAGTTCAAGCGCTGGGCGAAGACCACGCCGCCGCCAGGAGTGGTCGGGCGCTCGTCGTGCCACGCGATGATGACACCTCCGCCACCATCCGCGACGACCACCGGGCGCGTCTGATCGTTGGACGCCGTGCAGACCGCGGCCCCGTTGGCTGCGAAGGCCAGCGTCGCTTGAGTTGCGGAGAACGCGGCGACGAGGACGGCGCCGATCAGGACACGTCGTGAGGAAGCGCGACCCATGACCACCTCTCTTGTGGGCTTGCGACCGCGGGGAAGGCTACCGCCCGCGCGGGAGGTGCTCAAGCGGAATGATCGTTCGTAAGCTAGCGGTGCACTCCCGGCGCCTCGCCGCCGGACCGTTCGACCCACTCGACGTAGGAGCCGAGGTAGGGGAACGGGGGCCGCGCGGGAACGCCGTTCCCGTCGCCCGGCCGCAGCTCGAGCACGCGATTGCTCAGGCCCTTGAGGAAGGTGCGGTCGTGGCTCACGAACAGCATCGTTCCCGGGAAGTCCTCGAGTGCCGCGACCAGCATCTCCTTGGTCTCCAGATCGAGGTGGTTGGTCGGCTCGTCCAGCACCAGGAAGTTCGGCGGATCGAACAGCATGCGCGCGAGGACGAGGCGTGACTTCTCGCCGCCCGACAGCACGCGGATCGGCTTGTCCACGTCGCTGCCCGAGAACTGGAACGCACCGAGCAGATTGCGGAGCGCGCCCTGGCCTTCGAGCGGGAAGTCGGCCTGGATCTGCTCGAACACGGTATGCGAAGGATCGAGCAGGTCGAGCGCCTGCTGCGCAAAGTAGCCGAGCTTGAGCGAGGCGCCGAGTCGCACCGCGCCCTGGTCCGGCTCGAGCACGCCGGCGACCAGCTTGAGCAGCGTGGTCTTGCCGGCGCCGTTCCGGCCCATCACGCACCAGCGCTCGCCACGGCGGATCGCGAAGTCGAAGCCGTCGTAGACCGTGCGCGCGCCAAAGGACTTGGACACGCCTTCGAGCAGGGCCACGTCCTCGCCCGAGCGCCGCGGGGTGCGGAACTTGAACTCCACCACCTTGCGCTGGCGCGGCGGCTCGATCTTCTCGATCTTCTCGAGCCGCTTGACCCGGCTCTGCACCTGCGCGGCCTTGGCGGCATGCGCGGCAAAGCGCTCGATGAAGCGCCGCTCCTTGGCGAGCATCGCCTGCTGGCGCGCGTGCGCGGCCTCGCGGTTGGCGTTCGCGATGGCGCGCTCGCGCACGTAGAAGTCGTAGTCCCCGGTGTAGCAGGTGAACTCGCCGCTGTCGATCTCGACGATGCGGTCCACGACGCGGTTCATGAAGTCCTTGTCGTGGCAGGTCATCAGCACGGTGCCGCGATAGTCGCGGATGAAACGCTCGAGCCAGAGAATCGACTCGATGTCGAGGTGATTGGTGGGCTCGTCCATGAGCAGCAGGTCGGGCCGTCCGAGCAGAATGCGGGCGAGGCCGACCCGCATCTTCCAGCCGCCCGAGAGCGCGCCGGCGTCGCCATCGATCTGCGCATCCTCGAAGCCGAGTCCATGCAGCAGCTCGCGGGCGCGCGACTCGAGGTCGTAACCGCCGCCGCGCTCGTACTCGGCCTGCACGTGGCCGTAGCGCTCGAGGATCTCCTCCATCTCGTCCGCCCGGTCGGGATCGGCCATCGCGGCCTGGAGCTCCTCGAGCTCGTGATGGAGATCGCCGAGCGCCCCGCTGCTCGCGATCGTCTCGTCGAGCACGGAGCGTCCTGACATCTCCCCGGTGTCCTGCCGGTAGTAGCCGAGAGTCAGGCGCTTCGGAAGCGACACCTCGCCCTCGTCGGGAGCCTCCTCACCGACGATCATGCGGAACACGGTGGTCTTGCCGGCGCCGTTGGGCCCGACCAGGCCGGCCTTCTGGCCGGGATCGAGCTGGAACGAGGCCTCGAGGAACAGGACCTGGCGTCCGTACTGCTTGCTGACGTCGGTGAAGGCGATCATCGGCCGGCGAGCATAGCCGATGATGAGGACTCCCCACCTCGACCTCGTCGGGTCAACACTGTACGTGGGGTTCCAGAGCGCGTTCGACTCGTTCACGGTTGGAACAAGTCCACCTCCTCGACGTGATCGCCGAGCACGCATTCTCCTGCTCGTCGCGGTCGTGCGTGACATGTTGCATTTGAAGAGAGCGGTGAGCCGAGTGGCCGAGGGTGAAACCGCATTCGGAAAACGCACGGACGAACTGATCCTGCACGTCATCACGCGGTGGTCAGAAAGGAACGAGCGTGGCACGTGGTATGCGGCGACCATGAGCCCGAAATTAACAAGGCTCTCGACAGGCGCAGGCGTAGGCTCCTCGCGATGGTTTGGATTCAGTCGAGGTGCCGATGACGACGTTTTCCTCGAGTCCACTTTCCGACCAAGGCGGCCGTGAACGGGCAAGGTCTCCCCCGCTCCCCCGACGTCGACTAGTCAGAACGAGAAGTTCCCCCTCACGTAGTGATGACCCCGGCCGCATGACGATGGGACGCCGACCCCCAGCGACCTATCTCGCGGGTTTAGGGAGGTGGTGGCTGGCGCGGTGTCTTGGCAACTGTTTGGTATGAGGAGATGACACAATGAGTGAAACAAGAGTTCCCGATCGCTGCCGGCGAGCTCTGTCGTCGGTTCTCTGGATTGCTGTCGCCACGTGTGTTGTCCTGGGCCTGAATGCTGCGACGGCATCAGCAGACCAGGATCACAAGGTCGATATCTGCCACAAAGGCAACGTCATTTCGGTCGACGTACATGCTGTCCCCGCGCACTTGGATCACGGCGATCTCCTTTCCTGCGGAGACGTTCCGTGCGCGTGCAGTAGCGAATTCGATCCCGTCTCCTGCACCCTGCCCGATGGATCGACCAAGGTCTTCGCCAACGAGTGCCTTGCGAGATGCGCCGGGTGCACGGGGCCCTTCGATCGTCTGGCCATCTGTAGCAACATCTACAACCCCGTCACCTGCACCCTGCCTGACGGATCGACTCAAACCTTCGCCAACGCGTGCCAGGCACGCAATGCCGGGTGTACGGGTCCCTTCAACGTTCTGTGTCCCTGCGGTCAGATCTACGCTCCGGTGCGCTGCAATGACGGCAGGGTCTACGTCAATGCGTGCGTCGCGGCGTGCAATGGTGGGATCGGCTGCGAGCCAATCAACTGACCTCACCGCGACGATGACGACGGCCGATTGAGCGTCGGTCGCCCATCGGCGGACAAACCGGCCAAGGCGAGTCTCACGACTCGCCTTGGTTTTTTGTCTCGAGATGGGATACAAGCCGGTATTCGAAGGCGGATGCCGCAGGTGGACCGCGATAAAGGGAGAAACCTATGCAGACCAGCGTGGAATACCGGAGCCGGGCGGTGCGCAGTCTGGTGGAGCTGCACAACGTGGAGCTGCGATCCTTTCTGCAGGCGTGGAAGCGGTTCATCGACTCGGGCCGCCCCCTGCCCGAGGCCCACGGTGACGAGGACTACCAGTCCCGCGAGCGTCTGCTCGGGCACGTGCTCATGGCGCAGCGCGGCTACCTGACGCGGATTGGCGAATGGATCGGCCGGCCGGTGAACGACGTGGATGCCAGCATGGAGCCGATCGAGATCGCCGGCCGCGCGGCGCAGTTCGCAGAGGAGGTGCTCGCCGCCTACCCGCGTCATCTCGCCTCTGTCACCAAGGAGGAGCTGGAGCCGCAGACCCACCGGACGCGATGGGGCGAGCTCATGAGCGTGGAGCTTCTGCTCGAGCACGCGGTGGTGCACCCGATGCGGCATCGGATTCAGCTGGAGCGGATCATCGAAGGTTAGTCGTCCCGTTTCCCAATCCAACGGAGTACCGTCGTGACCCACCCATCCCAGGCCCGCGACGCAACCATCCCCACAGCGGCATTCACCGGTCCCCTCAAGAACCAGATCCACATGGCGCTCGCCACGCTGCGCGAGGCCATCGAGCTGTGTCCGGACGAGCTGTGGTTCGACACCCGGCCGAAGAACGCGTTCTGGCAGGTGGCGTACCATACGCTGTTTTTCGCGCACTTCTACCTGGGCAAGGATGCCGCGTCGTTCCAGCCGTGGGCCGAACATCAGAGCGACAACCAGAACGAAGACGGCATCCCCGGCGATCCCGATCCCAACAGCGCGCTGCCGCTCATCCCGCGGCCGTACTCGAAGGATCAGGCGCTGCGCTACTGGGCAATCCTCGGCGGCCTCGTGGACAGTTCGGTGGACGCGATGGATCTCAGCTGGAACGAGAGCGGCTTTCACTACCGAATGTCGAAGCTCGAGCACCAGCTGGTGAATCTTCGCCACATCCAGCATCACGCCGCGCAGTTGGCCGATCGACTCCGTGACGCCCACGGCCTCCACGTGATGTGGAAGGGTGGCAGCCGCCCGGCCACGGGGTAGTCGGCTCCTCAACCTTCAAATAACGGCAGCCCGTGCGTCACGTGTCGATGTGCTCCAGACGCTGCGATCCGAATAGCGGACCTCAGCGGGCTTTCGCCTCGTGGGCCCACTTCCTCTTCCATTCCGCCATCTGCGCCTTGCCGAGCTTCTTCTGCTCGGCGTTGCAGTACTTCTCGATGACGACGCGGCTCGAGGTCATCGCCTGCACCCGGTCCATCTCGGCCGCGAGGTGGCTCCAAGCGTAGGCATCGATCAGATCCTGCTCGTCGCGGGACCTCGACATCAGCGTGGCCGCGAGCAACCCCATCGCCTGGGTGTTCTGCTGCTGGGCGGAGCGGGTGAGCCACTTGATGGCTTCGTCCTCGTTTTTCTTGACCCCTTCACCGCCCTCGTAGATCGCACCCAGGCAGAATTGCGCGCGCTCGTTTCCGTTCTCGGCCGGCTTCCGGAGCCAGTGCGCCGCCTCGGCCGCGTCCTGCTTCACGCCCTGCCCGTAGTAATAGAGGATCCCGAGATAGAGCTGCGCCATCAGGTGGTTCTGCACGGCGGCCTTCCGGTACCACGAGGCGGCCGCCGCCTGGTCTTGCGGAACACCATTGCCCGCGTCGTAGAGCATTCCGAGGAGGAACTGGGCGTTCGGATCGTTCTTCGCGGCGAGCGGGCGGAGCTCGGCGAGGGCCGTCTTGAAGTCGCCCTTCTGCATCGCCTTGAGCGCCGGTTCTGTAGGGGATGCAATCGCGGACGAAACTACGAACAGCATCGCAACCCACACCATCGAGACCCGTTTCATCCGGCGGCCCTCCGTGAAAGGTCGCGGGCCGACATCGGGCGGCGGCGAAGGAGACGCCGGCCATGCGATTGCAATACGCATCGGTCGGTGGGGAACCGGGCTTTAGTCTCCTCCCACTCCTTATTACTAGCCGCGGGCGGGGCGGAGCAGCGCCCGGGATCGGGCGGGGGTGCTGCCGGTCCAGCGCTTGAACGCGCGATTGAAGGTGCTCTGGTCGGCGAACCCCAGCAGATAGGCGACCTCGGCGATCGCGATGTCGGGCTGTTCCAGGTAGAGCCGCGCGGTGGAGGCGCGGACCTCGTCGGCCAGCGTGTTGTAGGAGTAGCCGAGATCCTGGAGATGCCGCTGCAGACTGCGTGCACTCATGCCGAGATCGCGCGCCACGCTCTCGAGCGAGGAATCACCGCCTCGCAGGCGTGCGCTGATCGTGCGTCGGATCCGCTCGACGAGATCGGGGCCGCGCGGCAGCTTCTGGAGCAGGTGGTCGGCGTGCTCGGTCAGGAGCTGGAGCACTCCGGGCTGAGCGCGCGTGCCGCGCGTCTCCCAGACCGCACGGTCGAGGTACAGCCGGTTGTGTGCGGCCTCGAACTCGACCGGGCAGCCGAAGAGGCGCTCGTGCTCCGTGATGTCCGGCGGAGTGCGGTGCACGAACGTGACCCGCTTCACAGGGAACCTCACGCCGGTCCCGGCCCGCACGTGGAGCACGAACGCGGCGAGACAGTATTCGGCGTAGGGCCGCGTCACTCCGTTCGGCCCGCTCTCGTCCTCGACGTCGAATATGATCGGATCGCCGGACTCGTCGAACGGCAGGCGGATCGTGGTGTTGATGAGCCAGAAGTAGCGTGACCCGCAGCGGAACGCCTCACCGACCGTTTCCGCGTTGTAGGCCATGTAGTCGATGACCTTGTAGGCGCCGATCGGGCAGGCCTCGGCTGCATGCAGCGACAGCACCGGGTCGCGCGACAGCTCGTAGGCCTTGGCCCAGAGCGCGCTCACTTTGCTCGCCTCGAGCCGGGCGTCGGGATCGTCCAGGGTCTCGCGGCTGATCCCCACCGCGTTCAGCATGGCGGTGGTGTCCAGCCCCAAGCGTTCGCAGGCCGTGACCATCGCGCGGCTCGAGACGGTCAACACCGTCCCGGTGGTCGTCCACATGGGCGCAAGGTACCGCACGGAAGCCGTTTTTGGCGCCCCGGGCATAGACTTTGGCGTCCTCGGTCAAGACCAAAACCGGGCCCTGTCCGTAACCTTCTTTCAGACCCGCAACGGGTCAAAAGGAGGAAGCCATGAAGAGTGCGCGTATGGTCCTGGTGGCCCTGATGGGGCTCGCGCCCACGGCAGCGCTGGCCCACGGTTCGAACGGGCATCCGGCCGATCCCAACCTCCACGTCAACCCGTCGCTCAAGGACTGCTCGGTGCAGTTCTCGTCCGACCTGACCCAGGACGCCTTCGGCCGATTCACGCGCGAGTTCGGCTCGGTCTCGGCGTTCAAGCACATGGGTCCGCCCACCACGCTCGGCCGGAGGCACGTCGCGCTGGCGGTGACGCAGATGGACTTCAGGGTGGAGGAGCACGCTGATGCGTGGAACGACACGTTCGCGCATCCCGACGCCTACCACGAGCTCGGTTCTGACCTTGGCATTCCCAAATTGACGCTCGGCCTGGGGCTGACCGATGACCTCGACATCGGTGCCTACTACACGCGGAATCCGAACGCGAACTACGGCTGGTTCGGCGTCGAACTCGAGTACGGACTGCTTCATCAGAGCGAGGGCCGGCCGGTGAGCCTCGCGGTGCGCGGGGCCTACACGCGGACGCTCTACGCCGACGATCTCGACATGAACGCCTACACCGCCGACGTTTCGACCGGCCGTACCCTCTGGAACGTGCTGACCCCCTATGTGGGCGGAGGCGGAGACCTGGTGACGGCCCGCGAGCGGTCCGGCGTCGTGGAGCTCGAGAACGAGATCCAGTTCGTGCCGCGCGCCTTCGGCGGTCTCGAGCTTCGGCTCTGGCACTTCGCGGTCGGGGCGGAGGGCGAAGTCGGGGCGCTGAACCGGCTGGAGATGAAGGTGGCAGCACTGTTCTAGATCACCCCGCGTGGGGGAGCGCGGCTGAGGTAGATTCCCCCGCATGACACGCGTCGCCCGCATCCGGCCCCTTGCAGCCTGGGTGCGGGCGACGTTCGCTGGGGTTGGGGTTTCGCTCCTGGGGCTGGCGGGCGCGCACGCCGCGCCTTCGATTCAGGCCGGCACTGTGCAGGAGTTCCAGATCCCGAGCCGGCATCAGGGAAAGAACCGCCGCGTCTGGGTCTACACGCCGCCCGGCTATGTCGCATCGCGGGATACGAGTCTCGCCCTGCTCCTTGCACTCGACGGCAACGATTTCCTCCAGGAGTTCCACTTCGCCCACGTGGTGGACTCGCTGCAGGCGGCGGGCGCGACGCCGCGGCTCATCGCGGTTCTCATGGACAAACGTTCCGGAGCCGAACGGCGCGACGATCTCGCGAACCGCGCATGGTTCGTGGACTTCGTTGCCGATGAGGTGTTGCCGTGGGTGCGCTCGCGCTGGCGTGTCAGTCGCGATCCGGGCCGCACCGCCATCGCCGGTACGAGCGCCGGCGGACTCGCCGCCGTCCATATCGCGCTCCGCCGTCCCGGCCTGTTCGGCAACGTCCTGTCCCAGAGTGGGGCGTTCTGGCGCGGTAACGAAGACTCCAACAGTGCGCCCTTCCTCTGGCTCCTCTCGCAGGTCGGCCGCTGGCCACTGAGCGCCGTGCGCCTGCACCTCGAGGTGGGCACCGCCGAGAACCAGGGGACCCTGGGTGGCACCGCCCCCTCGATCCTTTCCGCCAACCGCGCGATGCGCGACACGCTGCGCGCCCACGGCTACGAGGTCACTTATGTAGAGGTGCCCAACGGCGTCCACGACGTCGAAACCTGGGCTCCGCGATTCCCAGCGGCTCTGGCCGCGCTCTTCTAGAAGCTGATATTATTCCGCCATGCTTCAGCGTGAAGAGTTGCCGCGCCAGCTTCGGCCGTTCGTCGAGGTGCTCGCTCGCCGCTTCGAGCCCGGCCGCGACTACACCGAGACCGAGGTGAACCTGCTGCTCATGGGCGGCCATACCTTCTCGGACTGGGCGCTGCTCCGGCGGATGCTCTACGACTGGCGCTTCCTCGATCGCGAGAGTGATTGCTCGCGCTACTGGTTGAACGCGCAGGCCGCGGAGCGAATCAGCGAAGCCCTGGAATCCCCGAGCTGACTCGCTCCGACATGGGCCGCCTCTCTGACTAAGTTTTCGCATCGGAGAGCGCTGGAACGCCGCGACTTACCTACGGTGTCGATTCTTCCCGGGCTCGTTCGTCGTGAGGTTGGGAGCCGCAAAGGTCCACCCTCATCGTCCTGGATCGCCGGTCGCCGGCGGCACGGACCGCCCAAAGGAGAGAAGCCATGCCTTACTTATCCGTCATCCGCGCCGCGGAGCTGCAGGGACCGCCACCCCAGGGATTGCTGGATGCCATGGACGGATACGTCGCCCGGGCTCTCGAGAACGGCACGGTCGTCTCAACCGGTGGCCTCGCTCCGAGTTCCGCCGGGATTCGAGTCCGCGTCAAGGGACGCCGGATCACGGTCACCGACGGGCCCTTTGCCGAGAGCAAGGAAGTGATCGGTGGTTACGCCGTGATCGCAGCGGCCAGCCGGGAGGAGGCGATCCGCTCGACGCATGAGTTCATGCAGCTTCATGTCGAGCACTGGCCCGAATGGGAGGGCGAGTGCGAGCTCCGTGAGCTGGTGTTTCTCGCACCCTGAGCGCAGAGGCGCGACAGTGACGAAAGGCAGAACCATGGTCCAGATGAAACACGTCAGGAAGGCCGCGAAGAAGGTGTCGAAGAAGACCGCCACCAGGCGGGGCGCTGCGAAGGCGGCCAGGAAGCCGGCCCTGCTCTCAGGCGGCAACCCTCAGATCGCCAAGGCCGACGGCGACGCCCCCGTGCAGGCCTACATTGCGGCCATACCCGGCTGGAAACGCGACGTCGGGCGTCGCCTGGACGCGCTCATCGCGCGCGACGTGCCCAACGTGCGGAAGGCCGTGAGGTGGAACTCGCCCTTCTATGGCATCGATGGCCAGGGCTGGTTCCTGGGGTTCCACGTCTTCACCCACTACATCAAGGTGACCTTCTTCAAAGGCACGTCGCTTCGACCCGCGCCACCCGGAGGCAAAGGTGTGGACGCACGCTGGATCGACGTCCACGAAGACGATCTCGACGAGGCGCAGATGTCCCGGTGGGTGAAGCAGGCGGCTGCCCTGCCGGGGTGGGGCAAGTCCTGACGTTCTGTTTCCGCGTCGCGTTCTTCCAAGCGAAAACGGTCGGGTATTGACACGGTGGCGGTACCGGACCAAGAATTGGCGCGCCGGGAGAAAGGATGCAGCGATGAAGCTGCTCAACACCCTGTTCCTGTGTGCCGTGGTCATGGGGATCTCGGGCTGCCTTGACGCCACGAACGACCCCGTCGAGCCACCGGTGTCCGCCCCCGAACTAGTCGAAGGCACGGGGACCATCCTCCCCAGCCAGGCGGAGTGCAACTCCTGGTACCTGGGAGCGGACTCCGGCGCGCTGTACGAGCTGACCCAGCTGGACGCCAAGTTCCAGTACGTCGGCTTGAGGGTCCGCTTCTCCGTGAGGGAGCGCAACGACCTTGCGTCATTCTGCATGCGCGGAACCAAGGTCGAAGTCGTTTCGATGTCGCGGCTCTGAAACGGCCACGGCGCGCTCGTCGTCGTCAGTGCAGCATCCGTCGACGAATCCACTCCCTGGGTCCGTCCCGATCCATCCAATCCCAGGACGGGCGTGGGGGGATTCGCGATGACCAAAATGGCCCACCGACTCACGGCTGCCCCGATTCTCCCCAGAGTACGGCCGCGCATGCTCACGACCGAGGCGCGCGGCCGCCTGTTGCTCGACATCTTCAGACGCACGCGCGGCACTCTGAACCTGCGCGAGACGCTCGACCGGCTCCTCGACGGCCTGCGCTTGCTCGTCCCATTTGATGCCGGGGGAATCTTCATCCTGCGCGAAGAGATGTCGCCGCCGCGCGCGGGGCCGCTCACCCAGCAGATCGCCGGCGTGAGCTGGAGCGGTTTCACCCCACGCTCACCGCTCACCGATCCGATGCTGCGCGAAGGCCGCGGCATCGTGGGGCACGTGATCCGGAGCGGCGAGACCGTGCGCGCCCGCGACGTCCGCGAGGACCCGCGCTACATCATGGGGCGCGAGGCCACGCTCTCGGAGGTGGCGGTTCCCATCCTGCTCGACGGGCGCACCATCGGCGCGCTCAACCTCGAGAGCGACCAGCTCGATGCTTTCAGCCGGAGCGATGTCGAGGTCCTGAGATTCTTCGCCGATGCGACCGCCATCGCGGTGGAAAAGGCGACCCTCCACGAGCGGCTGCTCGAGGCGGAGCGGGTCGACCGCCAGCTTCTTCATGCGCAGCAGGTGCAGTCGTGGCTTCTACCCTCGACTTCGCCCGAAGTGCATGGCTACGAGCTGGCGGGTCTGTGCCTGCCGAGCGCCCGGGTGGGCGGCGACTACTTCGACTACGTACCGCTGCCAGACGGGAAACTGGGGCTGGTCGTGGCCGACGTGTCGGGCCACGGACTCTCGGCGGCTCTCATCATGTCCGCCTTTCGCGTCCTGGTGCGCACCTGCTTGCGGTCAGGACATGCGCTCGACGAGGTCGCGCGAACTCTTCATCGCGAGCTTCCCGATACCACCGCCGGAAACGCCTTCGTGACGGCGTTCCTGGCGGTGCTCGATCCGGTCTCGGGTCGAATCGACTATGTGAACTGCGGTCACCATCCGGCCATCCTCGACCGGGCGGGAGCGACAGCGATGCGACTCGATCGCGGTGGACCGTTGCTCGGACCCTGGATCGAGGAGCGCTTCGAGGTGGCGGAAGCTTCGCTTTCAGCCGGGGATCAGCTCGTGATCTTCACCGACGGACTGGTGGAGGCACGGAACCCTGAAGGGGATTGGTTCGAAAGCGATCGCCTCGTCGAGCTCGTGGCAGGGCACCGCAAGCTGCCCGCGCGCGACATGGTCGAGAGCATCATCCTCGAAGCGCGCGCCTTCGCGGGCGTCGCCGATTTCGAGGACGACGTCACGCTCCTCGCGGTACGCCGCGTGGGCTGACATCCCCGAAAGTCTCCGTCCCGGCGCTAGTGGGTCGCGGCGGCAGCCATGATCCGGCCCACGTTCTCCGGCGAGAAGAACTCGGCCGGCGACGTCACGCCCGAGATCACGCGCGCGAAGCCGTCCATCGCCTCCTGGTTTCCGTACACCGCTACCATCAGCTGGCGCTGCTCCTCGGGTGGCGGCTCGAGCTTCGCGAACTGACACGTGAATTCATAGAGAGGCATGGCCTTCGTGTCCCTCTGCGACTGGTAAACACCCATCGCGGCGTCGAACGTCGAAGCTCCGGAGAACGATTGGTGCAGAGCCTCTACGCACAGCTCTGCGTGCTGGAACCCATCGCTGATTCCCTGCGCGGTGATGAAGTCCTTGTTGTAGCCGGCATCGCCCACCAGCGCCCATCCGGGTCCATAGGGCTTGCGGAAGAAACCGGGGACCGCGAGACCGACGAAGCGCTCTTCGCGTTTCGCGGCACGAACCCGCTCGGCGAACCGAGGATCGCGCCCGATGCCGGCCATGAAGTTCCCTTCGATGTCGCCGCGGTTGGCCTCGAACTCGGCGTACGGCCAGCTCAGCACGATCAGCGTGAGGTCATCGTTGGTCGGCCAGGCCGCCCACGCGCGCCCCATGCGGTCGTAGGCCTCGAAGCCCTGCATCGGGAGACCGCTCCAGTAGCTGTAGTACCCGGCCTGAAGCACCGGGCGCTCGTGATACTGCTCGGCCGACACGGTGCGCGCGACGAACGATCTGAGGCCGTCCGCGCCGATCACGACGCGGGCACGCTCGGTGACGTTTGCACCTCCCCTGCCACGACCCCGGATGCCGGCGACACGGTCGTTCTCCACGAGCAGCTCCTCGACCGTGAAACCCTCGCGCACTTCCACGCCTGCTTCCGAAGCCGAATCCACCAGGAGCTTGTCGAGCACGGTGCGGCGCGGGGCGTAGGAAACGGGCGATTCCTTCGTTCCCGGAGCGCCCGTGATCACGAACGGACCGAAGTCGAAATCGTAACGGGGAATGGCCGGGCATCCGGTGGCGATCAGGCGGTCGAGCAATCCCCACCGCGCGAGCGCGGCGACCCCGGGCGGATGGATGAGGTGGGTGGAAATCGTGTCGCTCGGGAACGTCGCGCGGTCGAGCAGCAGCACCCGATAACCTCTGCGCGCGAGCAGCATGGCGGTCGGCGAGCCGGCGCAGCGCGCGCCGACCACGATCACGTCGTACGGCTTCTCGGCCATGGGATCCTCCGGATTTGGAAACGGTGTGCCAGCGATGGTACGCGTTTGGCTCGGAGATGTGACCCCCCGTCCAGTCTATGGGAGACTCCGCATCGTGCCAGGCAACCGGATGTCCGTGCCCAGATCCTCCCAGGAAGTCGGCGAACGGGCCTCCGAGATCGCGGAGAGGCTCAGGACCTGTCTGACTCTTGTGGCCCGCGAGATAGCGGGTCCAGCGTTCAGACCCACCCGGCTGGTCGAGGCGCTCGGCATCGACAAGAGCCTCGCGAGTCGCGTCACGAGAAGCCTGCGTTCGGTCTCCCCCTACGAAGTGCTCCACCTCATGCCGTCCCCCGCCGGCCTCGGCATCTTCCTCGACGGCGCGGAGGGGTACGGCTGCCCGCCGGCAATGCTCGGGCGCGCGCGCGACGCGGTCGCCGCGTTCCAGGACCTGCTCGGCCAGATCTCTGGAGGTCGAGCGGCGCTCGACGCGTTGATGTCGGAGAGCGTCGTGGAAGTGCGCGAAAGTGCCGAGCGTACGGCGAGCCAGACGGTCTACCGGGCCATGTCCTACCTGCTGGGATTCCGCTGCGACACGATCACCTCGGCGATCATCCTGCAGCCTTCCGAAAGCGGGGCCCTGGTGGACGGCATCGAAGTCGGGCAGCGCGAGGGGGTCCGTCGCCTGCGCCCGAGCGCACCGGTCGCGCTGTTCAGCGCCAACATCGCCACCGACGTGCCCCCCGAGGCGACGCGCATGGAGGGGCTGCAGAACGGCACCCCGCTGCACGACCCGCGCTCGGTCCTCCTGCCGGACTTCTGCGATCCGCGCGAGCCGTCGCTCGAGCTGCACCAGACCGGACCGCACACCATCTTCGCGCTTTCGGACGAGTACGACACGCTCGAGCGCGCGGTAACCGTCTCGTACGCCTTCTTCGTCCGCAACGGCTACCTGCGGTGGCGGCGCGAGGACCAGGAGGAGGAGTTCCGTCTGTACCTGCTTCACTACCCGTGCAAACTGCTCATCCGCGACCTGTACATCCGCGATGACCTCTACGTCGGCGCCGAGCCCCAGATCCGGCTGGAGTTCCCAGTTCCGCCGGGGGCCCCTCGCCCCGGTTTCAAGGGTCCGGCAAGCCGGCTCAATCAACTCGACCTCTCGGCACCGATCGTTTCGCTGGGACGCGGAGTCCACAGTGCGGCCGGGGCGTCGCAGCACGCCCGCATGATGACGCACGTCTTCCGCACCGCGGGCCTGGATCCCGAGCGTTTCCGCGGATACCGCGTGCGCATCGCGTACCCGGTGCCCATGATCACCATGGGTTGGTGGATCCCGCTGTCGCCCAAGCCCTGAGAGCCAACGGCCCTCCAAGTCCAAAATTGGACCGGGCCCGAAGCATGTGGCTCCAGAGGAATCCATGAAAGGATGCGGACCTTCCAAAATGGGGGGGAATGTGACGAACCGCTCCCCCGTTCGTTACAGAGGGTGAAGGTCGCAGGGCCGCGCGGACCGTGCAGCCGCCGGAGCCCCTGGGCCACTCAGGAGGATTCATGCGTCTCACGCATTTAGGTCTCGTTCTGGCGGCTTCCGCATGGATCTCCCTGCCGGCGGCCGCCGCGCCGCAGATCGTCCGCGTCTGGGAAACCCAGCCAACCGATTCATACGACTTCCTTCAAGGCCCGATGGATCTCAATGCCGATGGGATCCTGGATCTGGTCATGACCAGCGATGCGGGTCATGGAACGAGGCGGTTTGAGGTGCGTTCGGCCGCCACGGGACAGGTCCAGGCCCAATCCAACTCCGGCTACGAAATCAGCAATCCCGTCATCACCGATCTCGACGACGACGGACGGAGCGAGATCGTCTTCGTCGACAGGACGTCTCACCTCGTGTGCGTTGAGTTCACCGGCGCTCCGGGTCCGCTCTTCGTGCGCTGGGACATCCAGCCGTTCCCAGGGTTCTCCTTCTTCCACTTCTTCGCCGATTTCGACGGCAACGGACACCAGTACATCGTGGCTCAGGTGAAGGATTCGCGGGGGGACGACCTGTACAAGGTGTACACGCGCCAGGGCCAGTACTTCAGCGAATACCTGGTGCGGGATTCCGGCGTCATGACGCTCACGGGTCTCGCCATGGACGATTTCGACAGCGACCTGCGGAACGAGCTGATGCTCATCTACCGGGACAACTCTCAGTTCCGGGACTACATGATCCTGCTCGAATCGAGCGCCCCGGTCCCGGTCGAAGAGGGCCCGCGTGGACAATCAGGAATGGCGCTCAGCGCCGGCGTGCCCAACCCCGCTCGCGGTGACAGCCGGATCGGCTACACGGTCCCCACCCAAGGTCGCGTCTCGCTGCGGGTCTACGACGTGACCGGGCGCGAGGTGAAGACGCTGGTCGACGGAAACGTACCCGCCGGCAGCCATGAAGCCACGTGGGATGGCCGCGACGCCAAGGGTCAGCCAGTTCGCGCGGGGGCCTACTTTTACGAGCTGAACGCCGCGGGCCGGAAGGTCGGGAAGCAGCTCATCCGCCTCCGGTAGTCGGTGCTGCGGCCCATCCTTCTTGCGTCCGTCTACTCCAGAACTACGAAACTTCGCGAAGCGGATCGCTCCGCGGCGAGCACGCGAACGAAGTAGAGTCCGGGCCTGATCGGAGCGGTGGTGCCCAGTGCGACGAGGTGCCCGCCCTCGGTGAGGCGATCCCAGGATCGTTGTTCGACCAGCCTTCCCGTGAGATCGAACACCTCGAGCCGTGCCGGCCCCGCGGCCGGCAGACTGATCTCGAATCGAAGAGGACCGGGCCCGGGATTCGGGCCGGCACGACGAACCGAGAGTGCCGCAGGCGCGGGCACGTCCACCCACGCTTCGGAAGAGACCGATCCCGCGGCTGGATCGACGAATCGATAGCCGTACCTCCCGCCGCGAACAACCTCCGGATCGTGGAACAGCAGCCTGCCGGTACCGTCCACCGCGGCGATGCCACGGGAAGTCCAGTCCCGCGCGACAGTGCAGCGCTCGACCCTCACCGTCGCGGCCATTGCCCCGGCCGAATGTCCGCGGACGACGACACCCGAGCCGTCCCACGTCACGTCCACGATCGATACGAGAACCGCCGTCGGGAGATTGGGGAACACGTGGACCTCACCACGGATCATTCCGGGCGCGTTGGCCATTCCCGTCTCGAAGGTAGCCCACAGCCCCAGCAGGACATCTTCCGGCCCGTAGACCGCTTCATGCACGTGAAAGGACCCGGTCGTCAACGACGCCATGGAGCCGTCGAACATGAACGTGATCCCGTTGGGTGAACCGGAAACGGGGCCGGGGGCTTCGTAATCCCCCGGGACGACCTTCAGACCGCCGCCGCGCCACAGGTCGAACTGAAAGATGTGGCCGTCGCCGTGGAATCGAGTGGAGACGCTGTTGCCGGGGTTTCTCGCGATCGAAAGGACGCCTTCGCGGTCGGTGAAACGCTGGTCAAAGCCAGCCGGGAACAGATAGCTCGGGTCGGCCTCGATCGAGACGAAGGAGGGACCGGCGACGTGGATCCAGGTGGTCAGATGCTCTTCCCCCGAAGCGCCCGACGCGCGGATCTCGACGGGATAGTCTCCCGGCTCGAGATCACCGGGATGCTGGAATGCAACGGTCCCATCGGGAGCCGGCTCGAGAGTTCCATCGAGCCCCGATTCCAGGGTCCATGTGACGTCCGCGGCCAGCGATCCGCGCGCGCTCAACTCGAAGCGGATGACCTCGTCGGGGTCGACGAAGACATCGGCCGGTCCCTCGACGTAGTACGAAGTGTCGGCGCGATACGAGAATTCGCCCTGCATTCCCGGGTTGTCGTTGGCGCTGGCTTCGAACGTCATCCATACCGATTGCACGACACCGGCAGAATCGACACTCAGCTTTCGAATCTGGAATCCGCCGTGATCTCCCTCGGCAGGCTGCCCGAAGTGGTTCACAGTGATGGCGGGTTGCGGACGTCCGCGGTTGTACGTAGAAACGGCATTCGCATAGGTCCCAACGGCCGGGAGCCGGCCGAACGGTGCCGCCACCGCGACCAACCAGTGTCCAATGTACCCGTTCCACAGAATCTCGAGCTGGCCGTACCGAAGCCTCGCGATGAAGTCACCGTTGACGGCCGTCAAGTCGTGGAACGTGCCTCCGCCCACCGGATCACCGGGTGCGCTCGAGATGTGCAGGAAATCCGGCGGGAACGTCCTGAGGATCGTCGTCACGGTGTCGGTCCTGCCGTCATCGGACTCGGCGACGAACGTGAACGGACGCACCTCGCCGGCCACCCCGGCCGCGGTGTAGTCGAGATGACCGGATTGGGCGTCGGTGTTCGTGAAGGTCGCTCCGTCAGGCATGTCGATTGCACCGAGCGTCACCGCGTGGCCACGGGAATCCTCGCCTCGAACCGGGAACGAGACGGGTTGTCCCACGACGCGAAGGTGTTCTGCCGGGGTCTGGATGTACACCGACGTATCGGCGGACACCCGGACTTCGCCCGCCAGCAGGCCGTTCGCCCCGCCGCACCGCTGCTGAAAGGTCACCCACAGCGCACGGATGGCACCGGCCGCGTCGCGGTGAATCTGCCGCACCTGAAACGAGGCCGAGTCGACGTTGCACTTCCTTCCTTCCACGACGATCTGAATACCGGGCTCGTCGCGTTCGTTGAGACCATACGGTCGAGCACCGGCATAGACACCTTCCCGCAGATCCCGGCGGGCGGGAGCCGAAAAGTACATCTCGATCGGGTGGGCGCTCGAAGCGATCGCGACCTTCACGGCGCTGTCTCCCTGGGTGACCGCAGTCACGACACCGTCGGTGGCCGTGAGCCGTAGATTGGAACCATTCCCCACCGGGTCGCCGGGCGTGCTCTGGATGACGAACAACGCCGTTCGAAGGACATCAATCGTGGTGGTGACCGTATCGGAAGCTCCGTCCTGGCTCGTGGCGATCCAATCCACGGTTCGCGCGCCCTCCAGTGCAAGGGGCCACTGAAACGTCGCGGTTCCATCTCCGTGATCGAGGAGCGTGCTTCCGCCCGGGCCGGTGGACGTGGTGATCGAAACCGGGAGTCCCCGCGTATCCACCGCCGAGATCGTGATCGCGAGTGAGCCGCCCGCCTCGACCGACACACGCTGGGGCGCGCGAAGGTAGACCGAGGTGTCGGTGTTGAAACGAAGGTCGCCCGAGAGTGCACCCGAGCCGGGGCATGACTGGGCGAACCGCACCCAGAGCGAGCGAATCGAGCCATCGGGAGCGCGGCGAATTCGACGCACATCGAATTCGCCGACGCTGAACGGACAGGATCGGCCGTTTTCGAGGACGTCGAGTCGCGGGCTGGAGCCGCTGGAAAAACATCCTCCGCAGAACTTCGCGTTGGCATAGATCCCGGGTGCGATCGCCGCCGACTGCGGTGCCCTCAGCTGGACGGACCACAGGTCCGATGGGGTTGCAATCGATGCGATCACACGGCCGTTGGTGCCGTTCTGAACCTGGAAATGGGCGGTCGTTTCGGTTTGGTCCTCATTCGCGCCAAGACCCACAGGATCGTTGGCGGCGCTCCACGCCGTGAATCGTGCAGGAGCGTTGGTGCGAAGCAGGATTGGGGTGGTGTCGGCGGTGCTCCCGGCGGAAGTGCGCAGCACGACTCGGGTGAGACCCGGTGTCGGGGGTCCACCGGCCCAGAGGAAGGTCGCGGAGCCGTCTCCATGATCCATGAGGCTCGATCCGGGCGGCCCGACGAGAAGAGAGAAGGCGAGAGGTCCGCCGCTGGACGCCGTGGCTCCGATTTCGAATTGATAGTTCCCGCCCAGGGTCTGCCAGACTTCCCCCGGTGAAGTGAGGACGATCGTCGTGTCCGCGTTGTATCGAATCTCACCGTGATGCAGGGGCTGGCCGGGGGTGCCGGCCACCGAGAACACGACCCAGAAGGAAAGGACCTTGCCGTCCGGCCCGCGCGTCAGCCGGCGCACATGGAACCACGAGTCCTCGGTGCAGTCGGGGAACCCGGAGCGGCGCGCTCGAAATCGTGCTTTCGATGACGTGCGTTGATTGTCGCGAACCGTGTTGTCGTAGAGCCCCGGGGTCAGGCGACGAGTCACGGGCGCCCAGAACACGAAGTCCCAGTAGGAGCCCTGGCCTCGGACCGAAGCCGTGAAGCTGCTGTCGGACGCCTCGCCGAAGGTCAGAGTTCCCGAGTTCGCGGCGTAGAGCCACGGGCTATTTCCCCATTCGAAGGATCCCGGGGCAGGCTGCAGGCTGACGCGGAATCGGGTCTGCGACCGGATTCGTGTAGTAACCGTGTCTCTCAGGCCCGCGGGTGTCTCGGCCACGAACGAGATCAAGGTGACCGCACCTGCGGCGGGCGTGGAGTCCCAGGACAGGGCCCCGGTGCCGTCTTCATGGTCGGAGAACGTTGCACCCTCGGGCAGCGAGAGCGCGGAAAGCTGCACCGGGCCGGCCTCCGCGGACAGACTAGTGACGTCGAAGGCGACCGCGTCTCCCTCCGTCACGAAGATCGAAGCCGGCGCCTGAACGTCGAGCGTCGCGCTGCAGTTGTATCGGATCTCGCCACGATACTGGCCGGAAGAACCGGAGCAGGACTGAACGACTTCGGCCCACAAGCTCGTGAACATGCCCGCGGAGATACTGCATTCTCGAATCATGAACGTGGCGGGACCGAGGCGCGGGCAGGAGGTGCCGTTCTGAATCACGAGCAGGCCCGGCTCGTTCGAAGCCTGCTGCCCATCGAGCTGAGCATGCTCGTAGGTTCCTTCCTTCAGGCCTCCATTGGCGGGCGGGCGCAGGACCCACGTGCGGCTCTGATAGGTCGAAAACAGGTTGAACGAGATCGTCGAATCGGATGCCCCGGCGCTGCCCACCATCGTGGAGCGGGCGGTCGAGAGAACGGAGGTGCGACCGAGGGTGAGGCCATCCGCGGCATCCCCGCTCGTCGTCAGACGAAGCGGTCGCGCGACCCGGAGGTAGGTCGTGGTCGTGTCCATCCGCCCCTCGTCGTTGCTCAAGGAGAAGCGGATCGGATAGAGCCCCTCGTTCAGCGGCGTCCCTGGCCAGCGGAACGTGCCGGTTCCGCCCTCGCTGGTGAAGGTGGCGCCCTCCGGGAGCCCGGTGGCCGAGAGCACGACCGGCCGACCGCGAGTATCCACACCATTGACCTGGAACGTCGCGGAGTCACCTGTCTCGGCCGTGGCGAATCTCGGGCACTTCAGATAGAGGGTGGTGTCGGCGTTCCAGCGGATCTCACCGACCAGGGGAAGCGACGTGGGATCCGAGTCCGGAAAGTGCTGGAAAAGGATCCAGAGTCGGGTGAAATTGCCGGAGGCGTCCCGTTGAACCTGCCGGACCTCGAACGCGCCCACCGGCTTCGCGGAGAAGGAATTGTTCTGAGTGATCTTGAGCCGTGCCATGAATGCGCAATTGGGATCGAGGCCCGCGATGTCGTGTACGCCGACGCCGAATGGGATCCCCGGAAGGGATGCAAACTCGAAAATGAACGAGGGGCCGAAGCCCGTGAAACTGATCCGGGTCCCCGGCGGACTCGATAGCCGCGAAACCACGAGAGCGGTCGGCGGCGGAGCCACATCGATGTGGAGGCCCGGCACACCGCCACGATCGAGCCGGACATGCGTGTCCTGGCTCCAGATCGGTGGAGCAGCCCAAGTAAGGGCAGAGAACACGGCGAGAAGGGCGGCGAGCGAAGATGAACTGCGAACAGGTCTGATCATCGGCCCTCCCTGGACTCGATGGCTCCCGCGCTGAGATAGGAGCTCCCTACACGTCGTGGGCGACTCTACGCCTGTCCCGGCGCCTCGCTCCAGTCGTAGGTGATCCGGCTCCAGTCGCCGTGCGCCCTACTTCGCCTTGCGGCTCCAGGCGCCGATCATCATCGGCATCATGTGTACGCCGTTCCGCTCGGTTACTGCCTTCCGCAAACGCGCGGCGAGCGTATCGACATCGACCTTCGCGGGATCGACTCCCGCGAAGCGCTGCAGCATGGGCAGCAGGCTGCGGATGGTCTCTTCGAGCAGCTCGTAGCCCGGCCAGTCCGGCCCGCCGCCGATCGCCGCCTCGAGCATGAGCTGAGGTCCGGGCAGCCCGGCTTCAAGATACGTGCGGTAGAGCTTGGTTCCCATCTGCGCCTCGGGCCGTCCCGGAATCTGTCGCCCGGTGTCCTCCCAGCGCCGCGCCGCATCATTCACCGGCGGAATGCCCCAGGTGTTGAAGTCTTCCGAGAAGCTCGTGAGCGGGAACGTGGTCGGCGGGTAGGTGAAGTCGTTCTCGTGGAACGCGACGATGCCGCCGGTCTTGAGTCGCGTGATCGCGTGCTGGAGCAGCGCCGCGGGGTCGGGAACGTGCATCAGAACCCAGCGGCCGATGACGGCGTCGAAGTCGTCGTCGAGCTTCATGCTCTCTGCGGCGCCGGCCAGGAACGTCACGTTGTTCCAGCCCACCGCCTGCGTGCGAGCCCGCGCGGTCTCGAGGATCTCGGCGTTCATGTCGACGCCGACGACCTGGCCCTGGAGGCCGACCATCTCGGCCGCGAGCAGCGCGACGTCGCCGGCTCCGCTGCCGATGTCGAGCACCTTCATGCCGGGACCGATGCCCGCGGTCTGGAAGAACCGCCGCGTCAGCGGGCCGAACACCTGGTGCTGCAGGATCAGCCGGTTCGTCTCACGGTCCGAGTGGCCGAGGATGTAGCTGGACGAGGAATTCATGCGTGCTCCTTTCGCGATCCGCCTCTGACGGGGACGCAAAGGATATCCGAGACGTGGCGTGGCGATGAAGCGGGAGCCCTCTCCTGCCGATGATCCCCGCGTATGTTCCTGCGACTGGTTGCTGGCGTCCTCGCGCTGCTCGCGCTGCCCTCCCTGATCCGTGATCTGTACGGCCTGGTCCGCGGGGGATTCGACCCGCTGCTCGCCGTCTTCGGCGCGTGCACGCTGCTGTTCGTCGCACTCTGCGGGTGGTTTGCGCTGCGCGGGCATCGGCCCGCGAGCCGCGCACGCATGAAGCTCGCCCTGATGAGCGGCCTCGTGGTCGGCGCGATCGCGTTTGCGATCGGGTTCTTCGGTCCGCTGGTCTGGGCGCCCGACGCCAACCAGGGCCCGCTGCTCGGGATCTTCGTCACCGGCCCGATCGGCTTCGTGTTCGGGACCGCGCTCGGCTGGCTCTACACGCGGCTGCGCGTTCCCCGAGAGGCCTAGACCACGGCGTTGCGGTAGGCATCCCCCGATAATTAATATGCCGGGCGTTCGGGCTTCCCGCCGAAGCCCCGCGACTGAAGCCGGATTTCAGCGAACCATCACCTGCCACAGGAGCGGCCGGGTCTGATTCGAGCACGAGAGAAGTTCTCCATCTCTAGGTTTGTCCTCCAGGCGGTCGGTCAGTATGCCGCCTTACTCCTTGCTTTCCGGCTCCTGCTGCCCGGCGTATGGGCGAAGCAGTTCGCAGCCGGATGGCTGGCCCTCATTCTTTCCTTCCTGGCGGCGCACCTGTTCCTCTGTTTCTTCGAATGGTGGTTCCATCGCTACGTCCTCCATTCCGCCTCCATCCGAATCTTCGACCGGTTCTCTCGCGGACACCGTCACCATCACGGCCTGACCCCGATCCGCCTGCATCCGCTGGTGGAGGGATCCGATCGCCACGTACTCAACCGCTACCCGATCGTGGAGGAGGCTCAGCACGTGGACTCGATGTTCCCGATCTATGCGATCGTGGCGTTCTGGGCTCTGTTTACTCCGCTGCTGCTCGGAGTCCAGCTACTGCTCCCGCGAGTTCCGGTCCTCATGGGAGGGTATGCGGCGATTACCTGGTCCATGTGCCTCTACGAAATCCTGCACGCGATCGAGCACCGGTCCTATGAATGGTGGAAGCACGCGACGGAGCATCCGCGCTTCGGAGTGTTCTGGAGCAAGCTCTATGGGTTCCATCACATGCATCACGCCAACATCGCGTGCAACGAGGCCATCTCGGGATTCTTCGGGCTTCCCATCGCCGATTGGGTCTTCGGCACCTACCACCAGCCGAAGGATCTGCTCCTCGAGGGGCGGGTAGCCACCGCCAAGGACTTCGCGGTCCCGCCACCGCGCCTCATCGTCCGTGTTCTGGATGCCTGGGCAAGAAAGCGCGAAACCAGAAGGAATCACCCGGAAACCTAGGCGCTCCCTGCCCGGCTCCCATTCACATCCGGATCGAGTAGCGCGGTGGTAGGGTTGACGGCTCGCAGGCAATCGATCCCCCGCGGAGGTATCCCGTGTACCGATCTTGGAGTTTCATCGTAGCGGCCATGATGCTCGCTGCTCCCGCGCGCTTGCTCGCGGATCACGAGCACGATCACGCGCATCCCGTTCCCGATAAGTTCGGGAGCGTTCACTTCCCGACCTCGTGCAAGGCCGAGGTCGCGCCCGCTTTCGACCGGGCCGTCGCGCTCCTTCATTCCTTCGCGTACCCGGAGGCGGGGAAGGCGTTCGGGGACGTCGCCGCGAAGGATCCCGAGTGCGCCATGGCGGAGTGGGGAGTCGCGATGAGCTACTACCACACGATCTGGGGCCCTCCGACGCCGGCCGAGTTCGCGGCCGGCCAGAAGGCGGCGGAGAAAGCCGCTTCACTCGCGCCCAAGGCGACTCCCCGTGAGCGCGACCTGATCGCGGCGATCGGCGCGTACTACCAGGGCAACGACGTTCCGCACGCGACGCGCGTCGCCGCATACGACCAGGCGATGGCCGGCGTGGCGCAGCGTTTTCCCGACGATCACGAGATCGCGATCTTCCATGCGCTCGCGATCCTCGGCGTCGCCTACAACTCCCCGCCGGACAAGACCTACGCGCGACAGAAGCAGGCAGCCGAGATCCTGAACGGACTGCTTCCGCTCGAACCCGGCCATCCCGGCATTGCCCACTACATGATCCACTCGTTCGACTACCCCGACCTCGCGAATCTGGCGCTGCCCGCGGCGCGCGCCTACGCGAAGATCGCGCCCTCGGCGCCGCACGCGCTGCACATGCCTTCGCACATCTTCACCCGTCTCGGCATGTGGCCGGAATCGATCGAGTCGAACCTTGCCTCGGCGCGCGTGGCCCAGGAGTGGCTCGCCCGCACGAAACCCGGAGCGACGGCTTACGAAGCGCTCCACGCGATGGACTATCTGGAGTACGCATATCTACAGAGCGGACAGGACGCGAAGGCCCGCGCCATCGTCGACTCGGTCGGACAGGTGACGGGCTTCGACAGTCCAGGGTTCCAGGCCGGCTGCGCGCTCGCGGCGATCCCGGCGCGCTACGCGCTCGAGCGCCGCGACTGGAAGACGGCGGCCGGACTCACGGCGCGGCCGGCGAGCTATCCCTGGGACAAGTATCGGTACGCGGAGGCGATCGTTCACTTCGCGCGTGCGGTGGGCGCGGCCCGCTCCGGCGATCTTCCGGTGGCGCGCGCGGCCGTGGCGCAGCTCGATTCGATCCATACGTCGCTCCAAGGTCAGAAGGGATTCGACTGGGCGACCCAGGTCGAGATCCAGCATCTCGCCGCCGCGGGCTGGCTCGCGCGCGCCGAGAAGAAGGACGAAGACGCCCTCCGCATCATGCGCTCGGCCGCCGACCTCGAGGACAAGACGGACAAGCATCCGGTGACGCCGGGCTCCGTGCTGCCGGCGCGCGAGCAGCTTGCCGATCTGCTGCTCGAGATGGGCCGGCCCGACCAGGCGCTCGTCGAATACGAGGCTTCGCTGCGCACCGCCCCAGCCCGCCTCAACAGCTTTCTCGGGGCCGCCCAGGCCGCGACCCGTGCGGGACAGAAGGACAAGGCGAAGGAGTACAACGACCGCCTGGTCGCAGTGTGTCTCGGCGTGGTGCCGGATCGAGTGACGGCGGCCGGCCTGAAGTAGTCGCCGTCACGTCGAAGACGATTGTCCGATCGTTCTGGTCCGCGGGGACTCGACTCGCCGCTACGGCCCGAGTGGCACCGGGCTTGCCGGCTTCACTCCCGTGTTGGCCCAGGTAACGAGTGCATCGAACGCCGCGGCGACTTCAGCCGCGGTGAACGCATCGGTGTGGCCGAAGCGGTTGTAGTGCGACTGCGAGAGATTGTCGAGGCTTCCGGCGGCCGTGACCTTGCCGAGCAGGAGGGCTTCGTGCCCAAAGGGGACCAGCGGGTCGCGCTCGGCGTGGATCGTAAGCAGAGGCCGCTTCAACACCCCGGATGGATCGTAATGCTGGCGCAGGAAGTTGGCGGCATCCGGCGTGGCAGTGTAACGCGCGATGTTGGCATTGATGCCTGCCACCACCTGCGGTGGAACAACGCCATTGACGTAGATCGCGTCGTGGTTGTCGTACACCATGTGACCGTGCGCGCGATCGATTCCGTCACCGATCCCGTACCAGTGGAAGCCGAGCGTGGACACCAGGGACGTCGCCCTTTCGTTTGCATTGTTGCCCGCGATGGGGAATCCCCCGTCGCGCATCGTCGTCACGAGGGCGCCAAACGCTTGCTGATTCTGGAAGATGCACGCCACGATGGCGTTCTGTGGCAGTGGAATTGCGGGAACCTCGTCGAACGTGCCTGGGAGATCACAGGGCATGAGCAGGTCGTACAACAGCCGCACGTCGCCGACGTACTCGAATTCCGGTCGTGTGCCGCCGAGTGGACCGCTGACCGAGAGCGCTCCGGCGTACTGGGCGGGGAAGCTCTGAAGCAAATCGACACCGATTAGCCCCCCGAGCGAAAGCCCCAGCAGGAATGTGCGCGACGGCGCCGCCACGACGGACGTGAACAGACCGCGCAACTGATGGACCTGGCGGGCGCCCTCGGCCTCGGCAAAACCGTTTTCCGAGTAACTGGTGACGGCCACCGCAAAGCGGCGTGCGAGCAGTTGATCCCGGATCTGGGGGTAGCCGCCCTGCGGCAACGTGATGGGGAGCTGGACTGCGGTATAGCCGTGCGCATAGAGCACGAGATCGCCGTTCCAGTCGGCCGGTACGTCGATGGCATAGAGCGCGCCGGGACCTATCTGGCCCTCGGTGTGCAAGGGGCTGCCGCCCGCCCACGCGGCCTGGTGGAGCGCGGTCGTCCCGCTTTCAGATCGGGTCTGGGTCGGCGCGAGTGGCGATTGGTGGTCGCATCCGAACATCACTAGTGATGCGAATGCGAGCAGGAAGTTGGGCAGCTGATGAGATTTCATACGGCCTCCGCGCAATGCCTGCTTGCCCCAGGCGGCGAGCGGAGTCGTGGATGATTCGCGACGTGCACGGCGCGGCAAACCGGCACCTGAGATGAAACAACGAATCGAGGGAAAGATGTTGTCAATTCGGCCCGATTCAGTTCCGGGCGGACTTGCGTGAGCGGCACGCCAAGCCGATCGCACACAATCAGGTCGGGCCGCACGCGACGGATGCCGAGCTGACAGGCCCAGCCAGCGGCGCTATGGCACGGCTCTCCGAAGGCGCGGCCCTTCACCGTGCTTGACGCCTCGAATCCTAGGAGCATCTGGGGGCCGAAGCAACAGTCTTCGGCTATCTCGCAGCCCTCCGAAACAGGGTAGCGGTTCTCCCACAACATCCGTGCCGCAGGGCGGCCGTTCATCGCCCTCAAGTTTGGCCCGCCCTGGGCCGACGACGGATTCGAGCGGTCGCCATTTGGCACGACCGCACCGAAATTCGCCAGGAGGCGATCCCTTGCCGAGCCCGCCCTCTCTTCGCCTGCCGCGCGTGACCGGCGTCGTGCTGGCGGCATTCATGACGCTGGTGGCCACGCTTCCCGCGTGGGCTCAGAACGATCCCGATCCCGCCTTCGGGGCGGCCGGTCCCCAGCTCACGTTTCACGGCTTCTCGGATGTGACGTTCTGGGCGCAGCGCGACCGCCCCGACGGTGGGACGGATTCGTCGTGGAACGGATTCGTGATGGGGCAGTTCGACCTCTACTTCGTCTCCCGTCTGGGGGATAACCTTTCGTTCCTCGGCGAGACCGTTTTCGAGTTCAATGAGGCCGGCGAGGGGGTCGTGGATGTCGAGCGCGTGTTGATGAAGTACGCGTATTCCGACATGGCGAGCCTTTCCGTCGGGCGCATGCACACCGCCCTGGGCTACTGGAACGAGGCCTATCATCATGGGCGCCTGCTCCAGCCGACGGTCGATCGACCCGAGGCCCTCAAGTTCGAGGACGATGGCGGCATCCTGCCGGTCCATGCCGTCGGCCTCGAGCTGAGCGGCAGAGCGGGGTCGGGAGCGCGGGGACTCAACTACGTCGCCAATTTCGCCAACGGCCGGGGCCCGATCCCTGACGAAGTGCAGGGTGGCGGCGATCTCAATCGCCTCAAGGCCATGGGACTCAAGCTGACCTTTGTTTCGGATGGATCGGTCCAACTCCAGCTGGGCGGCGCGTTCTACAAGGACCGCATCCCGGCGGATCCGTTCACGCCGGGGCGCGAGGGCGAAATCGACGAGCAGATTCCGGGGGCCCACCTCTACCTCCTGGCGCGTGACATCATGGTCATCGCCGAGTATTTCCACGTGCGCCACGAGGATCTCGGCTCGGGCGCGGTGTGGGACCACGACGCTGGATACGCGGTCGCCATTAGGAACTCGGGCCGGTGGCGCCCGTACGCCGGCTTCGATCGAGTCGACCACGCCGAGGACGATCTCTTCTACGGGGACAACAACGTGGATGTCAGCCGCGCGATCGCCGGAACCCGCATCGAGTTTGGTTCGTTCAACTGCGTGAAGATCGAGTACCGCCACGATTGGCATCCAGCGGAGGAGAGCGATGCGCTCTTGGTTCAGACCGCGTTCACGTTTTGACGCGGTCCCCGCGGCGCTGGTCGCGGGGGCTCTCTGCCTGACTCCAGTCTCGGCCAACACGGTTCCGAGAGATGGCATCGTGGAAGAGGAAATCGTCGTGGTGGTGAGCCCCAACGTGCTGGTCGACAGCCTGCCGATGGCCGAGCTGCGCCGCATGTTCATGCTCGAACGTCGCTTCTGGAAACCGGGGCAGCCGGCGACCGTGATCTATCCCGCGCCGGGTTCGGCGGCTCGCGCCTGGTTGCTGCACAACCTGGTCCGGGGCGACGAGCCCCAGCTGCGACGCATGGTTCTCGAGAAGATGTACCGCGGCGAAATCGACCTGGCGCCCAAGGTCGTGGCAGACGACGAGGAGACTCTGGCGTTTGTCGCTTCCGGGAAGGGACTGCTGGCCCTGGTGCCCGCGAGCGCGGTGAAAGGCGCTGCGGTCAAGACGTTGGGCACGATCGGACGGCATCCTGGAGGCCCCGGACAACCGGCGCCGGAGTGACCCGGGTGCGTTCGCTCAACCGCGCCAGCCTGTTCATCCGATTGACCGCATCGCTCGCCGCGATCCTGGCGGTCTCATTTGCCATCGCGGCAATCCTCTCCATCAGCGCGGGCCAGCGGGCACTCGAAAAGCGCGTTCGTGACGATCTCGAGTCGGTGGCGCACGCCGCCCGATTCGAGACCGAGCGCTTTCTCGATGAGCGCGCAGCCGATCTCAGGCTGACCGCAGGCCTCGAGGTGATGGATGACATCCTCATGCGGGACGCCCAGCTCCGCGTGCAGAACCAGGTCACCAAGCTGCAGCGTGCCTATCCCAGTTACTACAGCGAGGTCGCCGCGCTGAATACGACCGGGGAGATCGTGGCCTCGACCCGGGTCGACCGCATCGGCGTGTCGCTGGATCTCCCGAAGCTTGCCACACTCCAGCCGGATGGCTCCATGCGGAGCCACGTTCCGACTCCGAGCGAAGGTGTGCCCCGCCCGTTGCTGCTGATGGCTCAGCCCGTGTTTTCCCGACTTACCGAAGGCCGAGTCGGATGGCTCGTGGCCTGGGTGGACTGGGGTGCCATCGAGGTCATCGTCGGTCGCGCGCACGCCGGCCGCGAGACACAGAGCAACGCACGATTCGTGATCATGGCGGGTGAGGATGGTCGCGCGCTGGCCGGCCGCGACCAAGCGCCGGACCAGGGCGCGGGCCTGGCGGACATCATTCGCACGGCCAGCCCCGGCGGAACCGCGAGCAAGCACAGCGGCGGCACGCGCTCCTACCTCGTCGCTCGCGACCGGGCACTGCCGGCCGCCTCCGGAGGAACCGGTTGGAGCTGGTTCGCGTTCCAGGACACCGACGACGCGTACGAAGTGGTGCGTGTATTCGTGTGGAGCGCCATCGCCGCCACGCTGCTGGGGCTGGTGTTGGCTTCAGGGCTCTCGTTCTTTCTTGCCCGGAGTATCTCTCATCCGCTCCGGCGGCTCACCGAAGGCACTCGACTCCTGGCCCGCGGGGATCTCGCGCATCGCGTTGCGGTGCCTGGAGGCGACGAGCTGGCCGAGCTCGGGCAATCGTTCAACGCCATGGCCACGGAAGTGCAGCAGACGCGAGCCGGTCTCGAGCAGGCGGTCGCCGCGCGCACTGCGGAGCTCGAGAATCGGACGCATGAACTGGCCGATGCCCTGCTGGCGGCCGAGGATGCGACCCGGGCAAAGAGCGAGTTTCTCGCCAACATGAGTCACGAGATTCGCACGCCCATGACCTGCATCATTGGGGCGACCGAGCTGGTCCTCGATACAGAAGTGAATGCAGACCAGATGGAACTATTGAGTGCGGTCAAGACGTCCGCCGATTCGCTGCTCGTGCTACTCAACGACATCCTCGACTTCTCCAAGATCGAAGCCGGCAAACTCGAAACCGAGGCCATCGGTTTCAGCCTGCGCGAGTGCATCGGGGCGGCGCTCAAGTCCGTCGCGCCGCGGGCCCACCAGAAGGGGCTGGAGCTGGCGGGAGACGTGGCGGACGAGGCCCCCGACCGCCTGGTCGGCGACCCCAGCCGGGTTCGCCAGCTGCTGCTCAACCTGCTGGGTAACGCCATCAAGTTCACCGACAGCGGCGAAGTCGTCCTGCGGGTGCGGGTTGGCATGGAAACCGACAACGACGTGGTGCTGCACATTGCAGTCGCGGATACCGGGATCGGGATACCCGAGGACAAGCAGGATGTGATCTTCCAGGCGTTCATTCAGGCCGACGGCTCGACGACGCGCCGTTACGGCGGAACTGGGCTCGGTCTCGCGATCTCCGCCCAGCTCGCGGAGATGATGGGCGGTGAAATCAGCGTTCAGAGCCGGCCCGGTGAAGGCAGCACCTTCACGTTTACCGCGAGCTTCAAGATCGAGCCCGCGGCGATCCCGGTTTCATCCCGCGGGGTGGAACTGCGCGATCGGAACGTACTGATCATTGACGACAGCTCCACCAACCGGTCGATCCTCACCAGCATCCTCGTGCGCCGCCACTCGCGGGTGGCGGCCGTGGACAGCGGGGCGGCCGGGTTCGCGGCCATCGAGCACAGTCGGGAGGCGGGGAAGCCCTTCGACTTGATCCTGCTCGACATGCAGATGCCGGACATGGACGGTCTGATGGTGGCCACCAGGCTGCGGCAGGATCCCGCGTTCAACATCCCGATCATCATGCTGACCTCATCGGGGCGAACCGGTGACGCGGACCGCTGCCGCAACCTGGGCATCTCCGGCTACCTGACGAAACCTGTGCTCGCCGAGCAGGTTGTCGAGGCGGTCCAGATGGTGCTCGGTGGCGCTGCGATCGGGGCGCCGCATCCCTTCGTCACGCGTCACAGCCTGCGCGAAAACCGGGTCCGCTGGCGGTTGCTGCTCGCCGAGGACAACCCGGTCAATCGCATGATGATCACGCGGATGCTCGAGAAGCGCGGGCATTCGGTGAAAGCCGTCGAGAACGGCCGCATGGCCCTCGAGGAGCTCGCGGCGGGTCCCTACGACCTGGTTCTCATGGATCTGCAGATGCCCGAGCTCGACGGGTTTGCGACCACAGCGCAGATCCGCGAGAAGGAAAAGGGGACCAGTGAGCACATGCCCATCGTGGCGCTCACGGCACACGCCATGAAGGGCGACCGCGAGCGCTGCATCGCCCGAGGCATGGACGGCCATGTGAGCAAGCCGATCAAGCTCGCGGAACTCATGGCGGTCATGGAGTCCCTGATCTCCCGCCAGGAGCTGATCCTGGTCTCGGCGCCCATCGCGCAGCCCGCGCCCAAGGCCTTCGATCGCGAAGCTGCGCTCGAATACGCCAGCGGAAACGCCGGGCTGCTCGCAGAGGGAATACAGCTCCACCTCGAGGATGTTCGCGTACAACGGGAGTCGATTCGAGTCGCCCTGGAGCGGGGCGATTTCGACACCTTGCGTCGGGTCGCCCACCGGCTGAAAGGCGGGCTCGGTCTGCTGGCGGCCATGCCGGCGGCAGGGGCTGCGGCCAAGCTCGAGGAGTCGGCCGAGATTCGCGAGGCGAAGGCCTGTCACCGCGCCGCCACCAGCCTGGGAGAGGAACTCGATCGCCTCGCGCAGGAGCTGGAGACCTACCTCAAAGCCGCATGAAGGCGACACCGGCCAAGTGGCAAGGCACGTTCGGGCGGGACGTTTGCCTTCACAACTGCGTAACCCGCGAGTCGGCGTGGGCAGGCCGAAGATCGTCGTTGCCACGGGGCGATCGCGCCGATAGCCTTGGACGAGCGAGTTGCCTTCTTCCAGTTCACCTGCAGAGGATCGAGGAGGTGCCATGAGCGTTTCGTCTATGTCCGTCGCTCCAGGCGTGCCGCCGGCATCCGCGAACGACCGCCCCACTCATCCTTCGCGCACGCGGGCCTGCGTCGCGCTCGGGCTTCTCGTCGCGCTCCTGCTTCAGACGGGCGTTGCCTTGATGACGCCGCGCGATGGTTGGGCCGAACATCGGGCGAGCATGAAGGCGCTGCGGCATGGCGCGGTCACGGTGAGCGCGCCCGGGCAGGTCGCCAAGCCGGGCGTCAATGCGAAGGGCGAGATCGACCCGAACTGTTGATCACGCCCCCGCTCAGAAGTGTGAAGGATCGCCGGCGCCGGACGGAGCCGACATGAACGAGCGGGCCTTATTCCCTGGCGCGACATCGATGCCACGACGGATCGCCCTCCTGCTTCTCGCGTTCTTCGCGATCGCGCCGGCCGCGAGCGCCGCCGACCACGTGATCCACATCAGTGTGGACGGTCTGCGAGCGGACCTACTCCAGAACCTCATCACCACCGATCCGGCGCACTACGGAAACTTCAAACGCTTCATCGACGAGGGTGCGACGACGTTCAACGCGCGCACGGACTTCACTCACACGATCACGCTCCCCAATCACACGTCGATGCTCACGGGCCGCCCGGTGCTCCTGCCCGCAGGGCAACCCAACACGGTTCATCATGGGTACACCTCGAACACGGACCCCGCGCCCACCGAAACCCTCCATAATTCGGGCAACCTGAACATCCCCTACAAGGCGAGTGTCTTCGACGTGGTGCACGACAACGGGATGTCGACGGCTCACTACGCCAGCAAGACGAAGTTCCTGCTCTACGATCGATCCTTCGATGCGGCCCACGGCGCACCCGACGTGACAGGGGCCGACAACGGTCCCGACAAGATCGATACGTATGTCGAGTTGTCGACGGGATCGCCCGAGACCGCCGCGAACATGAATGCGGCGTTCGTGACCGCCATGGCATCGAGCCATTTCCGGTATTCGTTCCTGCACTACGTCGATCCCGATGCCGCGGGGCATGCCACGGGGTGGGGATCCGCGACGTGGAACGCGGCGGTGCGGAACGTGGATGGGTACCTGGGTGCGCTCTTCAATCTGGTCGAGAGCGACCCGGTGCTGGCGAACCACACCGTCATCATCCTGTCCACGGATCACGGGGGCAGCGGAACCGACCACTCGGACCCGACCAATCTGCTCCACTATCGGATTCCGTTTCTGGTCTGGGGTGCGGGCGTCGCTCACGCGGACCTCTACGCGCTGAACCCGGTGACGCGCCAGGACCCGGGTACGGGACGCCCCGACTACAACGTGGCCGTCCCTCCGATCCGGAACGGCGATGGAGGCAACCTCGCCCTGAGCGCGCTCGGTCTTCCGGCGATCCCCGGCTCCACGATCAACGCGGCGCAGAACCTGCGGCTCGCGCCCCAGGTGCCGATGTTGCCTCCCTGGGCGGCGGGGGTTACGGCTGCCGCGTTCGCGATCGGAGGCGCCGCGATCATCGCGCGACGAAGGCGCTGGCTGGGTGAGGCCAGCTAGTGGAGTTTCACCAGGTCGTTCCCAGGTTCACCGAGATAGCCTGAGCCATCCGGGAGGCCGCCATGTCGCACGCTCGTTCCCACGCCGTCGCGCAGTTCCTGCTCCTTCTCGCCGCGACCCTCATCGCCGCCCCCGCGTCGCCCGCCTCGCTCAAGGGCAAGTTGAAGAAGGGCGTCTACGAGTCACCTGCAAAGAACTTCAGTGTCCCCGTCCCCAAGGGTGATGGCATGCGGGTGAACGACGGCTTCAGCCGAGACCCACAGGCGGGTGATGTGGGCGGGGTCTCAATCCACGACGACTTCGGCAATCTCAAGATGATTGCGTACATGTCTCTCCCCGGCCCCCCCGAGTTTCCCGATTCCGCTGCCGAGTACAGCGCGCTCGAGGGCTTCATCCGCGAAGTGGGGATGCCCGCCTGGTTCCTCCCGGCGTCGCCGACCGCCAGGATAATCCATGCGACTCCCGCGACCTTCGAAGGCAGGCGCGCGGTACTGGCGCTCGTCTCGCTTCCCAAGGCCTCGACGCTCACGAACATGAAAACCGGAGAGCGTTTCGACTCGACGCGGGGACTGGTGAGCTTCTTCCACGGGAGTTGGGCATACCTGTTGGGGATGGAGACCACGTCCCTGCTGTCGCTCGTTTCCGACTCGTTGAGCGCGGCGCCCGCGGATAGCGCCTGGGCCGGGTTCACGCGCGTGCTGGCGCCCTGGTACCGAACGATCACGTTCACGCCATGAGCCGCGCGGGCGAGCGCGGCTCAGCCCCAGGAGCGCGGTCGCTGGACGGAGCCGACATGAACGAGCGGACCGAAATCCGGCCGAGCCGCGGGATCAATTTCCTGAAGATGATCGGTCTCCTGGCGTTCCTCCTACCCGCCAGCGGGGTGGCGATGATCTATGCCGGCGATATCGTCTTGAAGGCCGTGGGCGCACTCGGGCTTCTCTTCTTCGGTGGCGGCGGCGCCTTTGCTCTCTGGTCGATGACGCGCACGCCGTGGACGCTCGCGCTCGCCCCCGACGCACTCGAGGTGCGCGTCGAGGACTTCATCGCGCGTATTCCCTGGCGCGACATCGAGGCTGTCGGCCTCGCGCACGTCAGCGGGCAGAAGATGCCGTCGATCCGTCTGGCCCGCTACGACAACTATCTCGCCTCGCTTTCGCCCGAGGCCGCGCACGCATTCGAGAGACGCTGGGGCGCCATGAAGTGGATGGCGCGCGCGACCATGGTGCTGGCGAGCGCACCGAGTCTCGCCGGGCATGCCAACTCGAGCTCCATCGCCGACGTCATGCGTGCCAACCGGGCACTTGCCGGCGGGTACGATATGTCGTTCGCCTGGAACCAGATTGATCGCCCCGCCGCGAAGTTCGCCGCGTTTCTCGAAGAGGAATGGCGCAGGCGACGGGAAGTGACGCCGGGGTCCGAGCTGCGCTGACTTGCCCGCGCCTTCGGGCAGCCGGGTCCAGTGAAGCACCTTCACCACCGGGCCGATACCGCCGTCATGCCACCTCTTGCCCACGTCCTGGCCTTTCTGTTCGCCTGCCTTGCCAGCTCGATCCTCGGTGGCCACGGTGCCGCGCCCCCGTCCCGCGGCGACTGGAATCCAGACCGCGTTCCGGAGGCTTACCCCCGCTCGGTGGCGGCACTCATGTGGCCGGGAGCGACACGGGCCTTTCAGGTCACGCCTGAAGGGGATCTGTTCAATGGCGTGTGGTGGGTCCATGTCGACGCCTCCGCCGATGGCGCCCGTGCCTCCTCCCCCGGGGCCATTGCGTACCAGGATCGGTGGTGTCCGGTCACGCGCTGGGCGCGCGCCAACGGCGATGTGCAGTGGCGGTACGAGGCGGTCGTCATTCCCGAAGACGAGCCGGCCGCATTCGCCGACCGCGGGCTCATCTCCCGGTGGATCGCGGAAATGAATCGCAGGCAGGACCAGGAAAAGGTGGACGCCTCGCTGGCGGGATTCCCGTTGGGGCAGCTGGACGTGCTGCTGCTTCGCACCCGGCGGCCGCTCGATAGATCACCGGTGGATCGGAGGAACTTGTTCGTTTCGCTCCGGATCGAGGCGTCCAACTGCGGAGCGATCGCGCACCGGGCCCGCTCGGGAATCCGTTTCGGACGGCCCCCCTCTCCGGCGCCCTTCGTGGCGACCGACTCCACGGACGAGGTTCCGTGGGACGCCTGCTGGGGCGGGAACGATCAGGGCACGGCCGCCCTCGGCTGGTCGGATCCGAATACCGAGGGTCGGAGCTCAGTGGGCGAGTGTGTACTGGAGCCCGGCGAGACTCGCACCTGGCGCGTGATCCTGCCGGTATACCCGGCTCCGAAGCGCGTGCTGGAGCAGCGCGCACGCGTCCCCCACGAAGTCCAAGCCCAGCGCGTTCGAACGTATTGGATGCGGGAGATGGAGCGGGGAGCGACGTTCGACCTGCCGGATTCCCAGGTGTGCGAGGCGACTCGTGCGGCGCGCGTGACACTCCTTTCGCTGCGAGAGCGACGCGGGATGGACTGGGTGCCGATCGGCGGGCCGTTTCACTACCGGGGCATCTGGCTTCGAGACGGCGTTCGTGCCATGCAGGCTCTCTCGCTTTGGGGATACACCGCCGAGGCGCGCTCGATGGCCTCCTCGTTCCTTCTCTTCCAGTGGCCGCACGGCCCGTTCCTGAGTCAGACCGGACAGCTCGACGGCACCGGTCAGGCACTCTGGGTGTTCGACCAGGTCGCGATGCGGCCCGCCCCTGCTCCGGGCTCGGCGCGCTTCGCACGGGCCGCGCTTCGAGGCTGGCGCGCACTGGAGCGGCAGCGCGTCAACGATGCGAGTGCGCCCGGCAGCGGCTTCCCCGGACTGCTCCCCGTGACGGATCCTCACGACAACGAGTACGTACGGGCGCAGCTCGTCGGCAATGACGCGTGGGCGATCGCCGGGTATCGAGCCACGGTGCGCCTGCTCAGGGCGTGCTCGATGCCCGAAGAGGCGGACAGCGTCGAACGCTCACTGCGCGGCTACGAGGCCGCGTTCGGGCGGGCGCTCGCGCAGGCCGGACGGCCGGACATCCCGCCGTCATGGCAGGGTCCGGGTGAAGACTGGGGCAATCTCGTGGTGGGGTATCCCTGCATGGTTCTCCCAGCCGCGAACGAACACCTCGAGGCAGTCGCGCGACGCTACTGGGCCAAGTCCGGTGGCGCCGGGCTCGGCTACTTCGCGCTGTTCGACGCCTATCACTCGTACGTGGGCGCTGACCTCGGTACGTGGGCCTTGCTGGCCGGGGAGCGCGCGGCGGCCGACAGCGTGCTCGACGCGATGATGGCCTGGCGTTCCGCGAGCGGTGGGTCGGCTGAGACCTTCTCTCGTTCGACTCACGACTTCGGAACGAACTTCCCGCCTCATCCGACCACGGCTGCGGCCATACTGGCGCTGGTCCGCAACGCCTTGATCTTCGACGAGGGGCCAGACCTGATGCTGACGCTCGGTGCCCGCGAAGGATGGTGGCGGGGAACCCGCATCCAGCGTGCGCCGACGCGGTGGGGCCTCATCAACCTGTCCTTCCGGCGCGTCGGAAACCGGGCGGAGTGGACATGGACTCCGGTGCCGGTATGGACGGCGCTCACGCTTCCCCCCGCGACGATCCTGGACGGGCCGCTTCCGGGTTCGTACCGGAGCGGCGCCAGACCGGACATCGTGCTCGTCCCACCCGGGGTCGGGAGCGCGAGCCTGCCCGTCGTCGGAGCGCAGGGGCCGTCCTAGTATCCACAGGCGAGAAGCGCGGGACTACGCCCCGGCCTGGGTGACCCTCCTGCCACTGGTCGCCCTTCCGTGGCGGCAAGAAGTCCATTGACAACAAATATTGTCAGTGGTCCAATCCTGCCGTGTTCGACCTCGAAGTGATCGACGATCCGGCCACCGCGGTGGTCGCGCTCGACCCGGTGCGGGCCCGGCTCCTGGCCGAGCTCGTCGAGCCAGGCTCAGCCGCATCGCTCGCTCCACGGATGGGTCTCGCGCGCCAGAAGGTGAACTATCACTTGCGCGCGCTCGAGGCCCACGGGCTCATCCGCGCGGTCGAGGAACGACGGTGGGGCGGACTGGTCGAGCGCCGAATGGTCGCCACCGCTGCGTCGTTCGTCGTCTCGCCGGCGGCGCTCGGGGAGGCAGCGAACGACCCCGCACGCGCGTCGGAGCCGCTGTCTGCGCGCTACCTGATCGCGCTCGCGGCTCGCGTGGTGCGCGAGGTCGCCGAGCTCGTGCGCCGTTCGAAGGAGCAGGGCAAGCAACTGGCGACGCTCTCGATCGACACCGAAGTCCGGTTCAGATCTCCGGCCGAGCGTGCCGCATTCAGCAGCGAACTCACCAACGCCATCACGAAACTCGTCGCGCGCTACCACGATGATTCGGCCCCCGGCGGCCGCGCGCATCGGCTGGTGGTCGTGGCTCACCCTCTACCCGGCAAGACCCGTTAGAAAGGATCCAGCATGCCCGTGAAGAAGGATGCATCCGGACGTCGCTCCGTCGAAGTCGAGACCGAAGTCCCCGGCACGCCGGAAGAGGTTTGGCAGGCGATCGCGACGGGACGAGGGATATCCGCATGGTTCGTCCCCACCCGGCTCGAAGAGCGCGAAGGTGGCGCCATCGTCCTCAGCTTCGGTCCGGGCATGGAAGCGGAGGCCGTCGTCACGGCCTGGGATCCTCCTCGTCGATTCGTCGGCGAAACCAAAGAACACATGGGCCCCGGCTCACCAACGGTCGCGGACGAGTGGACGGTCGAGGCAAGGTCGGGAGGCACGTGTCGAGTTCGCGTCGTGCACAGCTGGTTCGCGAGCACCGACGATTGGGACAATCAGTTCGAGTCCGTCGAGAAGGGCTGGCCCGCGTTCTTCCGGATTCTCAAGATCTACCTCGCTCACTTCCGTGGGCAGCCCAGTGACGTCATCCCCCTCCTGGCCATGAGCTCGGACAGCAAGTCCGCGGTCTGGGACAGGTCCCTCGGCTCGCTCGGCCTTGCGCGGCTGGCCGAAGGACAGCGTGTGGAGACGCCCCACGGTGCGCCGCGTCTCGCGGGGATCGTCGACCGGGTCGTCGACAAGGAAGAGCTCTTCATTCGGCTCGAGGAACCCAGCACGGGCGTCCTGCATCTCCTCGTCGTCCAGATGGGCGACCAGGGTTGCCTGTCGCTTCGTCTCTATCTCTACGGCGCCCAGGCGCAAGCCGTCGCCGCGCGCGAAGCGCCCGCGTGGCAGGCATGGATCAACAAACTACTTCCGCCCGTGGGCGTGGCGACCGAGAGCGAGGCGACCTGAGCCAGGGCGACGTGACCGTGTAGTTGAGAGCGACCGTGTTTGACGCACGCTGGGCTTCTGCCTAGCGTCGGCCAAACTCTCCCTCCAACCTAAAGAGGAGGTCGCACTCCGATGCCACGAGGGATCGCTCCGAATGTGCTCAGCGTGTTCGTGGGCGGAGCGCTATCGGCGTTCCTGTACGGTCACGCCGCCATTGCCGCACCGCTTCCCGCCAGCCCCCAGGTCTCGCGCCCGCCCCTGATCGCCACGAAGCCGGACGCACCCCGTCTATTGGCCAGCGAAAAGACACAAGTGGCGAAGCCGAAACCACCGCCGGCGACCAAGACCAAGGGTGACCCAAAGGGTGACCAGAAGGAGCACGAGGACGACAGCGATAACCCCCTCGACTGCCTGAACGACTGTTTCATCGGACTCGGCCTGCTGTTCGATTCCTCCACGCCGCCCTCCGCCGCGGCACCCGCGACCGCGTTCGCGTCCGAGGCGTCGCGCTGGTCGGTCGGATCGGAGGCGTGGCTCGTGGCACCCACCTCGATGGACCATGTCGCTCTGTGGGAGTCGCCCTCCGTACCCGAATCCCTCGCCGTCACCACGGGCACCCTGGCGCACGGCTCGCACGTCGTGGTGGTCGAGACGTACGCCACGTCGGGCGGGTTCTGGACACGCGTGCGGCCATTCGACGGCGTCGATCCGAGCGGATGGACGCCGAGCTGGCTGCTCTCGGAGGCGCCGGCCCCCAAACCAGCTCCCCCGCACCGCCCGAGACCGGATCCGCGCTGGGGCCTGCGATTGCTCCTGGGGGGCACCGGGCTCGGCCCGGCCGATCTCGATATCGAATACGGCGACGGAGGACTGCGAGCCGATGTCCAGTACATCAAGCTGTTCAAGAAACAGTGGGTCTCAGGCTTCGGATTCGGCTACCGGAACCTGTACGGACGCCCGACCCAGGCCTACCTGAGCGGGACGACGCTGGACGATCCGATGGAGTCGCGGATCCAGACGTACGAGCTGGGGACGCGCGCCGGTCAGCGCTATGGCGACCGCTCGGGCTTCCGCTTCGACTGGATGCTCGGTCCCACGCTCGCGTGGGTGAACGAACGCGCCAATATGGACGTCTACACCGTGGTCCCGCCCGCGACGCTGGTGCCGGCCGGCAACCGCGACGACGAACTCGGGCGCTGGGCCGGCGGCGGGGAGTTCCGTGCGAACATCGGGTGGCACGTCAACCAGGACAGCGAATGGGGGCTCCACCTCGGTGCGTTCATGTTCGCGTGGGAGGGCCACGAGGAGCACTCGCTTGCCACCGACTTCGTTCACAGCAACATCCATGGCTGGGACATCGGCCTCAGCTACACCTTCGTCCGATAACGATGAAGCCCGGGGCGCCCACAGCGGCGCCGCGCGAATGGTGAAGGCGTTCGCACTCGCGTTGTGCGCACTCGCGCTCGCCACGCGCGTGCGGGCGGCAGACGTCGAGAGCGGCGCCGCCACCCCGGACGACGCGGCGGCCGGCGCGATCCACGTCTACCAGCGCTACGTGTCCGACCTGCGGCACACGCGTTGCCGGTTCACGCCGAGCTGCTCCGAGTACGCCGCCCAGGCCATCGCGCGCTATGGACTGATCGACGGCTCGGCGCGCGCCGCCGACCGGCTGATGCGCTGCAACGTCACAGCGGTCGGGGCGTATCCGCGCGGCGAGAACGGAACGCTGCGCGACCCGGTCGGGGACGATCCGCCCCCGGCAGGGGTGGTGTGGGTGCCCGGCTGGTTACGGCTCGCCCCGGAGCCCGAGTGGCCCCCGGTGGCGGACTCGATCGGGCTGCCCCGCCGTGCGCGGCTCGACGAGACCGTCGCGTTCGCTCGCCGGCTGGAGAAACGCGGCGCGCGCGCGAGTGCCGCGATCGAGTATCAGCGCGCGGGCATGCTCGCCGGGCTCGTCGAGGCGGACGCGTGGGCGTTCGATCGCATCGGCGCGGGCGCGGCGCGGGCGGGGGACGCCCTCGGCGCCGAGGCCGCATATCTCACGGCCGCGATGCTGACCCAGGATGATGCGCGCCGTGCGCGTGCGGTGTATCGCGCCGCGACCAGTCGCTTCGATCGCGGATCATTCGCCGCCTGCGAACGGTTGCTCGCCGACCGCACGCTCGTGGCGGTCGCAGCGGGAACGCCGGGCACCCCGCGCGATGGGATGCCCCGGGCCGCGCACGTCGAAGCACTCGGCGGGCTCGCCGACATGGGCCTCGGGGATTGGGAGGCGGCGCGCTCGCACTTCGCGAACGCACTCGCGGCACCCGCGTCGGATGACACGACGCGCCGGCGCATCGTCACGCTGGCGGGATTCGTGGAGCAGGGACCAGGGCTCCCGCACCGCTCGTCCACGCTCGCCGGCACGATGTCGGCGGTGATCCCCGGCAGCGGCCAGATGTACTCGGGCCGCGTCAACGATGGACTGCGGCACCTGCTGTTCAACGCGTTGCTGATCCTGACCACGATCTCGTTCGCGCGCGGGGAGCACGTGCCGGCCGCGATCCTCACCGGCGCACTCGAGATCCCGTTCTACACCGGCAACATCCGCGGCGCATCGGCATCGGCGAAGCGGTTCGAGCGCGACCGGCGGATCGAGCTGCTCGGCCGCGCCATCGAGGCTTCCGCGCAGTGAGTGACGTCCGCCGGCTGCAATCGCTCATTTGGTCCGCCCTTCTCGGCATGGCGGCCTGGCTTTCGGCCGACACCCTTCCGGCGTTCGCGCAGGACGCAACCGCCAGGGCCGACACCTCCGTCCTCGCGAAGCCGGCGGGCGGCAGCCTGATCCCGTTCCCGATCCTCTTCTATCAGCCGGAGACCGGGACGGGGTTCGGCGCCAGCGTCGTCTACCTCTTCACGCTGGGTGAAGGGGCGCGCCCCGGCGACGAGAGTCGGTCGCTGCGTTCTTCCGTCGGGGCCACGGTGATCTACACGACGAAGAAGCAGGTCATCACCTCGCTCGATGCGGAGACGTTTCCCGGTGGCGGCCGCTACCGGGCGCTCGCCAACGTCTCCTTCGTGCGCTTCCCCAACTCCTTCTGGGGGATCGGCAACGACACTCCGGATTCGCTCGAAGAGGACTACACGCCCGATCAGATTGCCGCCAGCCTGGAGTTCTCGGTGGAGGTGTCACCGCACATGTACGCGGGCGTCTTCGGACAGGGGGCCAACCGCGAGCTGCGCGAGATCGAAGAGGGTGGGTTGATCGCCACCGAAGCCGTGCCGGGAACGGAGGACGGAACCCTGGTCATGCTGGGGTTGCTGCTGACCCGGGACAGCAGGAGCGGCAACGTGTACCCGAGATCCGGCGAATACCATCAGCTTCGCGCCAGCCGAACCCTGGACGCCTCGGGCAACGGGAATGATTTCAGCACGCTGTCGCTCGATCTCAGGTTCTACGCGCCGATCGGCTCCGGCGTAATGGCCTTTCACGCCCTGGGAATCGCTTCCGGTGAGGTGCCGCCCTTCGACCTGATGCCACGGCTCGGCGGCGAGTCGCTGTTGCGCGGGTATTTCGGCGGACGCTTCCGCGATCGAAGTCTGGGGGCCCTCCAGGCGGAATATCGGAGCCCGCTGTGGCGCAGGCTTCGCGGCGTGCTGTTCGCCGGCGTCGGCCAGGTCGCCGACGTTCCCGGCGACATGCGGTTCGACGCCTTCCACGCGAGTGCTGGCTGCGGCATGCGTTTCCTCCTCAACCGCCGGGAGGAGTTCAGCCTTCGCGTGGACCTCGGCTGGGGCTTCGACGTCGAGTCGAGCGGCGTCTACATCGGGCTCAACCAGGTGTTCTGAGGCTCACTCGGAGGGCGTGGGCACCGCGAACGCTGTGGTAACGTGCCGGGATTGTCAGCGTCGTTCTCCACCCTGAGAACGCATCGGATGCCAACGGCCGCGGTGGAATCCCATCCTGACGCGCGCTCCGCGCAGCGCCTCGCACCGGTACTGTGGGCACTGCTCGCGCTGTTCGTCCTGCGTGTGGCCGGACAGGCGCTGGTCGCCTTCCTCGGTATTCCATGGCTGCCACCCATGCGCGAATGGTATTCGGGCCTGCTCGAATATCGCTTCCTGCTTCCGTCCCAGCTCCTGATCATCGTTGTGTTGGCCGCGGTGTGCCGTGACTTCACGCGGGGCCATGGCTGGTTCGTGACGCCCAGCGCACGCTTCGGGCACTGGATCCTATGGCTCGGCTGCGCCTATTTCGCGGCGATGATCGTGCGCTACCTGATCCGGATGGCGCTCCATCCCGAGGCTCGCTGGCTCGGTGGCGTCATCCCGATCGTGTTTCACTGTGTCCTGGCGACTTTCCTCATCCTCCTCGGTCGTCATCACCTCGAGAGGAAGGCGGCCACACGCCCACCGGCTGGTGACATGAGAGGAGCGGCATCGTGAACCGCAGGGATTTCCTCAAGAGCGCCGGCATTCTGGCGCTGTCCGCCTATGGCTGCACGCCGGCCGCCCCGCGCCGCACCGGAGCCTACGTCAACGACATCCACTCGCAGCTCAACCGCACCCAGGTGAGCGAGATCGTCCGCCCCGAGTCGCTGGAGTCGCTGCGGGACCTGGTGCGCCGGGCCGGAAGGCAGGGCGACGCGATCTCAGTCGCGGGCGGCCGTCATGCCATGGGCACCCAGCAGTTCGCCACCGACTCGATCAACGTGGACATGCGCGGGCTCGCCCGCGTGCTGAACTTCGACCGCGAGCGCGGGCTGATGGAGGTCGAAGCCGGCATCGAGTGGCCCGAGTTCGTCCAACACTATCTCGAAGCCCAAAGGGACAGCCCGCGGCCGTGGGGCATCGCCCAGAAGCAGACCGGCGCGGACCGGTTCACCATCGGCGGCACCATGGCGGCCAACGCGCACGGCCGGGTACTGACGCGCAAGCCGTTCGTGGCCGACGTGGAATCGTTCGTCCTGATGGACTCGAACGGGGAGCTGCGGACCTGCAGTCGCACCGAGAACGCCGAGCTGTTTCGGCTGGTGATCGGCGGGTATGGAATGTTCGGCATCGTAACCTCCGCCACGATCCGCATGGTGCCCCGCCGCAAGGTAGAGCGCGTGGTGGAGCTGGCCAACATCGAGGATCTCATGGCGGCCTTCGAGCGTCGGATCGCCGCGGGATTCGAGTGGGGCGACTTCCAGTTTTCGACCGACGACCGTTCCGATGAGTTCCTGCGTCGCGGCGTCTTCTCATGCTATCGGCCAGTGGATCCGGACACCCCAATGCCCGAGACCCAGAAGCGGCTCGCCGACGAGGATTGGCGCCAGCTCCTCTATCTGGCACACGCCGACAAGGGCGAGGGCTTCCGCCGCTACTCGGGCTACTACCTCACGACCACCGGACAGCTCTACTGGTCGGACACCCACCAGATGGCCACCTACCTCGACAACTATCACGGGCCACTCGACCAACAACTGCATGCCCGCGTGCCCGGCACCGAGATGATCACCGAGATCGACGTCCCGCGCGATCGGTTCGTCGATTTCATCGCCGAGGTGCGGGAGGACTTCCGCCGCAACCAGGTGAACATGATTTACGGCACAGTGCGGCTCATCGAGAAAGATGACGAGGCCTTCCTGACCTGGGCGAAGCAGCCCTACGTGTGCACCATCTTCAACCTGCACACGCCCCACACGGACGAGGGGCTGCGCAATTCCGCGGACTCATTCTGCAGGCTGATCGACATGGCCGCTCGCCGCAACGGGAGTTACTACCTGACTTATCACCGCTGGGCCGACCGGGCGCGCGTCGAGTCGTGTTATCCGCAGTTCGAGGAGTTTCTGAGTCTCAAGCGCAAGTACGACCCCAAGACGCGCTTCCAGAGCGACTGGTGGAGGCACTACACGAAGCTGTTCGGCATGACGTGAGGCTCGCCCGGATCCGAGGGGCGACGCGGGAGACCCGAGCGGCGGAAATGGTGCTGATCGGCGGGCTCGCGTTGCTCGCCGGCGGCTGCTCCCCGGTGCCGCACCTCCTCGCCCGGGCGGTGCACGCGCGTCCGGCCCAGTTCGGGGTCAAGGTCGAGCGCGGCGTGTCCTTCCTCACCTCGGACAGCGTGGCTTTGGTGTCCGATGTCTACCATCCCAAGGGCGCCGGAAAGACCCCGACCATCCTGGTGCGGCTGCCCTACACCAAGGCCAAGGCACAAGTACGGGCTGCCCGACTGGTCGCCGGGCTCTGGGCCGCGCGCGGATATACCGTGGTCATGCAGGGCACGCGCGGCCGGTACGAGTCGGGAGGTATCTACTACCCGATGCGGGACGAGCGGCGTGACGGTATCGAGACCCTGCGTTGGCTCTCCACCATGCCGTGGTACCAGGGCCGGATGGGAATGTGGGGAGGCTCGTACTTCGGCTACACGCAATGGGTGTTGGCCGACCAGACCGATCCCGGGCTCGACGCGCTCATGATCCAGAACGCGAGCACGGACTTCCACGGGATGTTCCATCCGGGCGGGGCCTTCTCGCTCGAGAGCGCCCTCTACTGGGCGCTGAGGTCGTTTGGCAGCACCGACGCCCCGCCGCCCATCGAGGCGCTCGAACGGGGCTACCACGGGTTTCCCCTGATCGAGGCCGACGATCGCGCCGGCACTCGGATCCCGTTCTTCGACGACTGGGCGAGCCACTCGGAGCGCAACGGCTACTGGAGCGAGATCGACGGAGAGCGGCGCGCGGCCACGCTGGAAGCCCCGGTGTTTCTGGGAGGTGGCTGGTTCGACGCGTTCCTTCCGGGGGTCCTCGCCGATTATTCCGAGATCCAGGCCGCGGCGCGGCCTGACGTGGCCGGAGCGACGCGCCTCGTGATCGGGCCGTGGGCCCATACCTATACGGTGAAGCCTCCGCACGGGAAGAAGGCGCGCGATTTCCGGATCGAGGCGCTGGCGCCCAGCCTCGACTGGTTCGACCGCCATCTCGGTGGCGCCGAGGTGGGTCGAGAAGAAACCTCCCGAGACCCCTCGGCGCCCTCTCCGCCCACGTCATCCCGGACGCCAGCCGGCGCGCGCGGCGCGGAGCCGCCGCCGGTGCGGATCTACGTGATGGGAGAGAACCAGTGGCGAGACGAGCGGGAGTGGCCGCCGGCGAGGGCGCGGCCCACGGCCTACTACCTGAATGGCGGTGGTCGAGCCAACACCGCGGCGGGAGACGGCGAGCTCACCACCGATGCGCCGGTCGGCCCGGCGCGCACCGATTCGTTCGTCTACGACCCGCTCGATCCGGTCCCCACCGCCGGCGGCGCCATGCTGGGCCCGCGCGCCGGCATCTTCCCCCAGAACGTCATCGAGTCTCGCGCGGACGTGCTGGTCTACTCCACGTCCGTGCTCGAGCGCGATCTCGAGGTGACGGGCTATCCCAGCGCCGTGCTGCACGTCTCCACCACGGCTTCATCCACCGACTTCACCGTCAAACTGGTGGATGTCCACCCGGACGGTACGGCCTACAACGTCTGCGACGGCATCCTCCGACGCCGCTACGATGCGGCGGCGGCGGACAGCCTGGGTGATGTGGCCGAGATCCGGATCGAGCTGTGGCCCACCAGCATGGTCTTTCGGCAGGGCCACCGCGTCCGCCTCGAGGTGTCGAGCAGCAACTTTCCGCGCTACGACCGGAATCCCAACACCGGCGGCGTGATCGCGACCGAAACCCGGGTGGTGAAGGCCCGGCAGAGCATCCATCACGGCCCGGCGCATCTCTCGCGCCTGGTTCTGCCGGTGATCCCGCGGTGAGCCCGGCCGCAGGTGGGCGAAACGCGCGCGGCGCGCGCCGGCCGCTGGTAGCGGCAGCGATCGCGCTGCTTGCGCCCCTCGCGGGATTCATCCTGGTCGCGAGAAGCTCCTACGAACCGAGTCGGCAGTACCGTCACGTTCCGGACTCGGGACCGGTGAGCGTGGCGCTCGAGGCCGGAGCATCCCTGACCTCGCCGGGCAATCCGGTGCTGTCGCGCTTCTCCATCTTCGAGTGTCGGCCAGCCGGCCCCCACGATGGGCCGTACTCCCTCGCCTTCGTGGAGTTCGACGACCAGGGGTTCCTGTGGGATCCGCGCCAGATGACCACCCTCGAAGAACACATCACCACGATCGGCGCAGGCCGCGGAGTCATCATGGTGGTGTTCGTTCACGGCTGGAACCACTCGGCGAATCCCGCCGACAACAATGTCGCCTGCTTCCAGCAGGTGGTCCAGGCGGTGTCGCTGCTCGAGCACGCGGTCACCCGTGATAACCCCCGGGCGGTGGTCGGCGTGTTTTGCGGATGGCGCGGTTCGGTCTATCGATCTCCTTCCATCAACAAGATGCTCACGTTCTGGGACCGGCTCTCGGCGTCGAATCGAGTGGGGGAGCGCGGCGACATGCTGCGCGTGCTCTCGATGCTCTCCCACTTGAAGCACACCCTCCCCGGCTCTCACCCCAATATCCTCGCGATCACCGGACACAGCATGGGCGCACGCGCGTTGTTCGAGGCAGTCGGCGCGAACCTGAAGGAGTCCCTGGCGCGCGCCTCGCTGGGCGAGAGCATGATCGGCGGCTTCGGCGACCTGGTAGTGCTCGTCAATCCTGCCTTCGTGGCCGCCGAGTACCGGCTGATCGACGAGATCGCTCGTGAGCCCGGGATCCAGGCGGCCGCGAACGCGGAGCCCTCGCTCGTGCTCATTTCGTCGGAGGCGGACCAGGTGATGCGCCGGCTCTATCCGATCGGCGAGTACATCCGCCCCTTTGGACAGAGCGCCAATCCCTCCCGGGACCGCCAGATGTTGTTCCAGACCGCCGCAAACTATGCCCCGTTCGTCACGCACCGGCTGCGCGTGGTCGAGGGGGCGATTCCCAATCCCTCGAGCGGGGGAAAAACCAGCCCCTGCGGGTGCCGATTCGTGTGCGCCGAGGAACTGCCGATCGTTCGCGGTGTTCTCGACCATCCGGAGCAGCGCGAGTTGTTCCGCTACTCCGACATCCGGGTGTTGTCCCCGAGCCACTCGGGCGGCGACTCGTTGATCTATCGTCTGGCGCTCGAGAACCTGCGTGAACACCGTCTGCCGGCAATCGTGATCCAGGCCGACGGACCGATCCTGCCGGAGCATGGCGAGAGCTACACGCCGGCGCTGATCGAGTTCCTGGTCCGGCTGGTGAACACGAAGGTCTCATCGGTGCCCGCGCGCGCCGATCGATCTGCGTCCGCGTCCCCGTGACCACCGGGCATGCTCACTGGAAGGACGTGCGCACCGCGACACTCACACCGGGCAGCCGGCCACGCTGCGTCGGCGGCAGGGGCATGACGTCGAGCTGCCAGGACGAGCGGTCGGCCGCGGCCCGGCGCGCGGACTTCGCACTCACGCCATACCCGATCGCATAGCCCGCCACCGTGCCGAGACCGGTCGTGACCCAGAACATCGATTCGTCGAGGCCGCTGCCGGCGACGACGTAAGCCGTGCCGAGGCCGAACAGCCAGCCGCCGACCGTGCTGAAGTCCACGATCACGCCCTGACCGAACGAGAAGTCCGTCCGCTTCACGAGGCCGTGGCCGGCCACCAGGCCGGCGGCCGAGCCCACCATCGCCGCCACCGTGCTGCCCTCCGACCAGTCGTCGGGGGCGGCGGCGCCCTCGACCGCGAGGCCGAGGTAACCACCCACGATACCGGCGGTCCGCATCACGCTGGCGTCACCATACGAGTGGTCGCGACCGCGGGAGTAGAACGTTCCCGCCACGAGCCCGGCGCCCGCGCCGACCAGCGCGGCGGCCGAGGCCGCCTGCCCGTCGGCGTCGGCAAGGTCGGCGAACCCGAGCCCGTAGAGCGTGCCGTAGTCACCCAGGTTATTGAGAGTGGCAGCCCTCCCCTCGGTCATCCCGGAACGCGAGGCCCATTCGAATCCCACGATGCCTTCCGCGACGCTCAACGCGAACGCGGTCCCGACCGGCGACTTGCCCCCCGGGTCTTCGCTCATCACGAACGGCAGAATCGCGCCGTGCAGTGCGCCGCGGGACATGCCGTACCAGCTCATGAGCGCCGCGCCCATGCTGACGGGCCGGTCGCGCGTCACCCCCAGCGGGATGAACGTGCCGCCGCTCGCGATGAGCAGATAGGTGCCGGTGATGGCCTCGCCCGAGGCATCCTCCATGAACAGGTAGGGGACCGCCCAGCCGTAGAAGCCGAAGCACATCGCGGTGGTCGTCGTGACGAACAGGGGCCGCCCCGACGAGTCGATCACGGGCGAGGTCCGGTGCTCGGCGAGGGCCGTCGTCACGAGGCCGCGAAGCGAGTCCGCGCCCGTGGCCGTGAGCGGGATGCGGTCCCGCGACAGCCCGGCGCCGGCGAGCGACGTGATCTCCAGCACGTAGCTCGAGTCTGCGAGCTGGAACAATCGCGCGTCCTGGAAGTCGGGCCGGTCGGCGAACATCTTGAGACGGCGGGCCAGCGCTGCGTCGATACGCTGCACGCGGCCGGCGTGATCGAGCGGCACCTGCAGCTCCGCGGCCACAGCGACCGCCGCGGAGAGGAACGACGCAATCCAAAGTGCTGCGGCCAAGAAACGCACACGAGCCTCCTGGAGTGGGCATCGTGTGGGGGCGCGGCCCATCTCTCTCGCGCGCAGTCTACACGGGATCGACACGCCGGGTTATGGTTTCTCCATCAGTGGAATCGAAGCACACGTTCTCTCGAGGAGGTCTGCCATGAGCACGGAGCCCTTCGCCAAAGTTCTGCCGGGGATCTTCCGTGAGCTCGCCCACGGTTCTCCTGATCCGTGCGCTCACACCTTCGTGCTCAACCAGGGCGACCTGGGCCTTTTCGCATCGCTGGACCGGCTCTCTGCCTCCGCTGCGTCTGCAACTCACGGCGGCCCGTCTATTGCGGCGCATGTCGATCATCTTCGCTACGGGCTGTCGCTGCTCAACCGATGGGCGGATGGGGTGCCACCGCCGTGGCCCGACATGGACTGGACCGTCAGCTGGCGGAGGACGGTCGTGTCGGACGTTGAATGGCAGGCCCTGCGGGATGAGCTCCGTCGTGAGGCGAATCGTTGGGCAGAGGCGCTCAGCACGCCTCGCGAGTTGAGCGACGTCGAGGCCGGCTGGTTGGCGGGCAGTGTTTCACACCTGGCCTACCACCTGGGCGCGATTCGACAGATCGATCGCGCCAGCCGGGGCCCGACGGCCGAAGATGAGGCGCGGGAGCAACGTCGGAGCAAGGGCTGAATCGTCGAGCCCGCGACGACGCTGCTCCCTTCGGGGCCTACGCCTCCTGCCGGTCATGCGCGAGCACGATCTTGTCGAGCGGCTTGCTCATCGCGAACAGCAGCAGGCCCGCGGTTACTCCGATCCCCATCATCAGCACGAAGAACTGCTGGTGCGGGATCTTCTCCCAGAACGTGCCGAGATAGCCGGTCATGTAGTTGCCGATGAAGTTCGCGAGGAACCACACCCCCATCATCATCGAGACGATCCGCGCGGGCGCCACCTTGGTGACGAAGGAGAGCCCGATCGGCGACAGGTAGAGCTCGCCGAACGTGAACACCAGGGTCGAGCCGGCAAGCCACAACACGCTGCGCCGGGCGTCGGGCGCCATGCCCTGGGTCGCCACGATCATCACGATGAAGCCGAGCCCGAGCAGGATGCAGCCGATCGCCATCTTCTGAATGCTCGACGGCTCCTGTTTCCGCGAGGCCTGCCACGCCCAGAACGCGGTGAGCACGGGCGTGAACAGGAAGATCATGAAGGGGTTGAACGACTGGTACCACGTCGACGGGATCGTGAGGCCGAAGAACGTCCAGTTCGTATTCTGATCGGCCCACAGCTGGAGCGTGTTGCCCTGCTGCTCGTACACCGCCCAGAACGCCGCGACGATCACGCACGCCACGACGATCGCCCCCACGCGCAGCCATTCCTCGCGCGTGAGCGGCTCCTTCTTCGGCCGCGCGTCACTCCGGCGCTGCGCGAGCACGTCGGGCGCGAGGTGCTTCTGGTTCATGAGGTAGAACACGAGCCCCATCACCATGCCCACCCCGGCGGCCGCGAATCCCCAGTGCCAGCCGACCTTCTGCCCGAGCGTGCCGCACACCAGCGGCGAGAGGAACGCACCGAGGTTGATGCCGACGTAGAAGATCGAGAACGCGCGGTCGCGTCGCTGATCGCCGGGCGGATAGAGCAGCCCGACCTGCGTCGAGATGTTCGGCTTGAAGCAGCCGTTGCCGAGAATCAGGAACATCAGCGCCGGGAAGAACAGGCGCTCGCTCGCCATCAGGAAGTGGCCGATCGCCATCAGCACGCCGCCCACCACGACCGTGCGCCGCTGGCCGAGCACGCGGTCGGCGAGCAGCCCCCCGAAGAATGGGGTGAAGTACACGAAGCCGGTGTAGAGACCGTAGATCTGGCTCGACAGCGGCTGCACCGCCAGCGGACCGAAGATCGACTCGAGCAGGCCCTTCACCGCGTTGAAGCCCAGCACCCGCTGGCCGACGTCGGGCTGGATGAACAGGAAGTTCACCATGTAGAGCACGAGCAGCGAGCGCATGCCGTAATAGGAGAAGCGCTCCCACATCTCGGTCAGGAACAGGACGAAGAGTCCGCGTGGATGTCCGAGGAACTCCCTGCCTGCGTTCGGCGGAACGGCGGCGGCGGCCGTGGCCATGGTCGGTGTCTCCGTGGTCTATGAGGACGGCAAGTTCGCTGCGCAGCCTATCCGGAGCGGGGCGCGATTGCCATGAAATGATGAACCGACGTCCGCACGGCGTCCCCGGGCCGGTCCAGGCTGTGCGAAACGCACGGCCGCTCCCGCCCCGGGCCTTCGATTTGGGTCGATCGGCCCCGTGCGCACTCGACGGCCGATCCGATCGAATCGTATCGCCGGGGCCCGAGTCGAAATCGTAACCGCGTGGAACGACTCGGGGAGTCACGACGATGGATTGGGGAGCCCTACTCAGTTGGACTGGAGCGCTTGCGTCAGCGGCGCTCATCCTGCTCCTCAGGTGGCACCTCAGCGTGCGCAACGAGGAGCGCCGGACGCGACGGACGACGAGCCTCGACGACCGGCAGCGGCACATCGCTACCGATCGGGATCTCTACGCCGAACGGCTGACGACGCTGGTGCGGTCGCAATTGGCCACCTACATCCGTTCGGGCAGGTGGTGGAACGACGGCGACGACCTGAATGAGCTCCTGCTCGGCCTCGAGCAAGGTAACTATCCGGACTTCCTCGATCCCGAAGTGAACGCCGCCTGGGCCCGGCTCCTGTCGATGACGATCGCGTTGGCGAAGAAGCGCCGCGCCGGGACCATCACCGCGCTGGACGTCCAGTACTACAACGACCTGCACCGCGCCTGGGAGGATGCGGCCCGGCGGTCGTTCGGCCCCCTCCCGGAGCCGCCGGATCTGACGCCTCGGGGCGGCCGCCGGAGCGGCCGGGCCTGACGACGGGCGCCGGCCTCTTCCCTTGCTAGGGCGACGTGTTCCTGGAGTTGAGCCAGCGCTCGACCCGCTCTGCTTCGCGGTCGTGCAGGCTCGAGCATTCCCGCATCGCGTCGGACATGCGCCGAAGCGTGGGCTGGATGCCCGGGCCGCTGCGCTTCGGATCCGAGAAGAACTGCTTCAGCTGGGCCTGGCGTTCCTGCGAGCACCCGCCGGTCATGCGCATGTTCCGTGAGGCGAAGTTGGGCGGCATCCTTGCTACCAGCTCGTCCCAGTGGTCGAGCGTCCACTGCATCACGTCATCGGGGTAGTCGCCGCCACCTCCGCGACCGTTACCCAGCCCGAGCCCGTTCAGACTCATGGCGCCGGGGATGACCTGGGTCTCCTGCGGCCGCAGCGGACCCTTGAGGGTGTACTCGAGCGCCGAGGCGCGCAGGGCCGGATCGCGGAACGAGCCGATTCCGACCAGGTAGAGTGCGCGGTCGCTCGGCAGGGAGGCGGTCTCGAAACGGTGGCGGTAGTCGGCGAAGGTTGCCGCATCCGCGCGGCGGGCACCCAGAACGATCGACTGGTCGACGAGCGATGCCGGCACCGCCGTCGGCGACTTGCGGTAGACCCGGCTCAGGCTCTCCGCATATGCGAGCACCCAGGTGCTCTGCCCCGCATCGCCGAGCAGGCGCAGCAGCAACGCACGGCTCGACGAGACGCCGGGCAACTCGTCCTTGCGCGGGACGAGGCCCATGCGGCGCAGCGCCGGCTCGAACGTGGTGCGCACGAAGGTAGCGAACGCAGCCGCCGAACCTGGCGTGGTGAGCGCGATGCGCGAATCGTCGAGCGATTCCATGTCGGCGCGCAGCACCTCGGGCTCGCGGTCGTCGGCCAGCGCCGCGATCATCTGGAGGTAGCGTTCGCCGTGCTCGGCACCGGCGCGCAGCTGGGCGGTGAGGTTGAAGATCAGGTCCATGCGCTCGCGTTCGCTGAGCGAACCGCGCGCGGCGATGAGCGCGTCCCGCATGCCCTCCGGGACCTGCCACCGGTAATAGCCGCTCGCGCCGGCGTTGGGCATGATCCAGGCGGGTATCGCGGCGACGCCCAGGTCGACGGTCGTGTCCGGCCCGGTGAGCCACGCGCGCAGCGTGCGCAACTCCTTCCCGACCGGGTAGCGCAGGATCACGGGGATGCGCCAGAGCTGGGGCTCCGCGGGGGCGTCACCCACGGTGAGGAACCGGCGCTGCGAGAGCTTCACCTTCCCGCCGCCGGCCGGCTCGAGCGTGACCAGCGGAACGCCGGGCTGGTCCAGGAAAGTCACCATCGCGCCATCGATGTCCTCGCCGGACCGCTTGCCGATCGCGAGCCAGAGGTCACGCCCCTCGGCATTTCCCCACTCGTGCGCCTTCAGATAGTCGAGCACTCCGGCGCGGAACTTGTCGGGCCCGACCCACCCTTCGAACATGGTGAGCACGGCGCCGCCCTTGTTGTACGTGAGGTCGCTGGCGGTCTCGCCGAGGCTGGTCGCCCCCTCGATCTTGCCGCGCATGGCGCGCGTCGAGAGGCGGGAGTCCGTGGTGAAGGCGCGCTGGATACCGAACAGCGCGGTCACGCCCTCGCGATCGTCGGGGTGGACGTCATCCATCACCTTGTCCGCCATCCAGGTGGCGAACGACTCGTTGAGCCACAGGTCGTCCCACCACTTCATGGTGACGAGGTCGCCGAACCACATGTGCGCCATCTCGTGGGCCATGACGCTGTAGACGCGGCTGCGCAGGTCGGGGCTGGCCGTCGCGCGATCGATCAGCAGCGTGCGATCGGCGAACACGATCGCGCCGGCATTCTCCATGGCGCCGTACAGGAACTCGGGTGCCGCGATCAGGTCGAGCTTGGCGTAGGGATAGGGCCGGCCGAAGTAGCGCTCCAGCGATTTCAGCAGCGGCGCGGACTGTGCCGCGGCCTCGGCCGCCAGGGCGCTCGCGCCCTGCACCGTGATGACGCGGCCCGGCACCGACATGCCGGGGATGGGCACGGTCTCGAACGGGCCCACCGCGATCGCGATGAGGTAGGACGGCAGCGGCCGCGTGGGTTCGAACACCACGACCTTGCCCTCCCCCGCGCGCGTCTCGCTCGCGATGGGCGTGTTGCTCACCGCCAGGTCGGCGGCGGGAACGCGCAGCGTCATGCGCCAGGGGATCTTGAACTCGGGCTCGTCCCAGCACGGGAACGCCTCGCGCGCCTCGGTGTCCTCGAATTGGGTGAACAGGTAGGCGTGCCCGCCGGACACAGCCTTATAGAGCGAGATCGCGCGGGTGTTGTAGGCGTTGTGGAAGTCGAGCGCGAGCGTGTAGGTGCCGGGCGCGATCGGCTTGGCAAAACGCACGCGCACCTGCTCGGGCTCGAGCGGTTCGATCGCCGACGCCTTCACCGCACCGCCCGCGCCTTCGAGCGTGGCGCTGTCGACGGTCAGCGCGCGCGCATGGAAACGCAACACCTCGGTGGCCTGCTTCACATCGAGGGTGACGCGAACCTTACCGGTGTAGTCGGGTTTTTCGGGATCACAGGTGAGATCCACCGACTGCGCGGTGGGGATCGCGACGTGATCCAGGCGCGGCGGCGCCTGCTCGGCCCGAACGGCGCGCGAGGGAGCGAAAAGCAGCACGGTGGCCAATGCGGCGGTCAGGACGCGAGGGGGAAGCGCGCTCATCGGATCTCCTGTCATGCGCGGCGACGGGAAGGGACCGACCGGTGAAGCTGTGAAGGGAGGAGAGGGTACCTCAAGTCAGCCCTCGCGGGGCACCATTTTACTGCCCAATCGCGAGTTCCTCGCCCCGACCGAGGTGCTCACTTACCGGTCGTTGCCCGGGCCATGGCTGACTGAATCGCCGTGGCAATCTCCCATGGGCTCGCGCTGCCTTTGAAGAGGCTGGGTTTGAACGACACGCTTTTCTTTTCTCCGGACTCCTCGTATGCAACCACCACCCATGGCTGCTGGGGATTGGACTCGTTCTTCCCGACGTCTCGAAGCGCGGTGGCCGGAATCACGAGCGATTGCTTCTTCGTCGTATAGGTGACTCCGGTGGAATCCACGGTCAACGTGCCGTCGCCCTTCGTGGCGCCGAACATGCTCGACAGCGACGTTCCGGCAGTGACCTTGTCGACCTTCTCGACATGCTTGAACGTCTTGGGGAGTGCGCTCGCCTCGAGCCACTCGTCCAGCGCCTTCAGCTCTTTCTTGGTGAGCCGACCGGTGGTCGATCCCGACTCGAGCGTGTCACTGCTCGAGCTGTCCGCGAAAAGCGCCACCGAGATGACGTAGTCCCCCTCGGCGAAGGAGTCCTGCGAAAAACTGATGACCGTGTCGCGGTGTGCTTCGAGCATCGTGCGGCTGGAGCTCTCTGACCCGGGCGCCGGCGGCTGGAATCTCATGGCGACCCAAACCGGGTCCGCGGACGTGCTCGAGATGGGGATTCCCATTGCCCCATGCCCGCCTGGACCTGGGACGATGTCGGACACTCCGACGGCGACTCTCTTGAGCACGATCGGCTGCACCCAATGGCTCGCGGCACTCGCGGCGGCGGCCAGCGCGGTCATGAGAATCGAAGACACGAATGCGACAGCAGTGCGTGGACGCATTGGAGCGGCCTCCCTTTGGCGTCAGGGCGCGAGCAATGGACCTGGACAGGATCTTGCCGCGCCGAGTCGGGATTCTACACCCGACCTCATTCTGTCTCACCGGTGAAGATCATCTGCATAGCTCCGGGAAGTGGCCTGTTGTACCGTTTCTGGGCGGAAAACGGTCTTGTCTTGAAAGAGGCCATGATGAAATGGGCATTCCGTCTCTGCGCGATCGTCGTGCTCGGCTTCCTGTCGTTCGGCTGCAGCCGGTCCGACGACGTGGCCGGACCCTCGACCCCACCGTTGTCGCAGCTGGGACTGTTCCCCACGGAGCGCGTGGCATTGGTCGGCGAGGCCATCACCCTGAAGGTGACCGCGCGTGATCTCGATAGTGCGGACGTGTCGGGGGTCGTACCGACCTATTCCAGCTCGAACCCGGCCGTGGTGCTCATCGAGCCCGGCGGCCGCATCGCGGCGAAGGCCCCAGGCACGGCCACGGTGCATGCGAGTGCCGGTGGACAGACGGCGGAAACGATCATCCACGTCGGCGCCGCCACCTACGATGTCGCGGCACTCGGGCCACCGCGCGTGCTGGACGCGAACTACATCGACCTCTCGAAGATCGAACGTATCTCACGCTTCCGGTCGGCGATCGGTCACAGCTACGTCGATGGATCCGGGGAGACCTGCCGGAGCATGAAGCACTATTTTCAACCCCAGCAGTCGGTCGATTGGACCGAGGTGGAAGTCTACGCGCCGGCCACGGGCACCATCTGGCTGATTGCGCCCGACGGCGCGGCCGGATATCGGCTCATGCTGCGGCCGCGCAATCTGGCAGCCCTCGAGGTCACGATCTTCCACGTCAACGTCGATTCCGGAATCGTGAAAGACACCTGGGTGGAGGCGGGCGACCGCATCGGCCGACACGCGTCACCCTTCACCATGTCCGACATTGCCACGGGTGTTGGAGGGAAGAGCGGCACGCTTCTCTCCTACTTCGAGACGATGACGGATGCGGTATTCGAGGAGTATCGGGCGCGGGGTGTCCCGTCACGCGAAGCAGCAATGATCACGAAGGCCGAGCGCGACGGGGATCCGGTGCCGTGCGTGGCCGAGCAGCAGTTCACGTTCGAGGGGACGCTGCCGAACTGGGTGGATCTCCACTAGTTCGCTGCAGCCGGCAGCTGCCAGATCTCGACCTGGTTGCGATCCACCATGGGCACGGCGACGCGGACCCGTCGCGTGTCCACCCCGATGTCGGCTGGCGCGCCGGGCAACCGCAGGAACACACTCTCGCCGGTGCCGGCGAGTTCGTGAAGGCTGGAGTCGGTCTGGCTGGCAACCAGGATTCGATCGCGCGCCCGCTCGATGCCGTCGAATCCTCCCGTGCCCGGAGCACCGATGGATTCCACCACTTGAGTCCCCGGCTGCCACGCATGCACGCTGGCTCCGTGGTTCCAGGAGGCGAGCATGAACCGCCCACTCATCGCGTCCCACATGATGCCATTCGGGCCGCACAACGCGGTGTCCTCCAGCGCGATCGTGACGATTCCACCGGCCAGCCGGAAGATGCGCGGATGATCGGTGTCGGTGACGTACAGTGCTCCGTCGGGGCCACGCGTGATGTCGTTGAGGAAGCCGGGGTCGAAGGGCGTGAAGTCGACGAATCCAATCTGCGCGCCGCTGCGGCGATCGAACGCATGCACTCCGTCCGCATCCACTGCCCACAACGTGTCGCCGGTGAGGAACATGCCGCGCGGACCATGGAGCGGCGCCCGGTGGGTGCCGGTCATGAACGCCCGCGTGACGATCGCGCCGTCCGGTCCCACCTTGCTGATGAAGCCGTTCGCGTCTCCAGCGGGCTCGCCATTGAAGTTCGACACGAAGTACACGTCGAGCTCCGGGTCGTACCGAACGCTCTCAGGTCCCGCGAGGCTGTCGACCACGGCGATCCGCTCCGGCGAACCCGCGGGAGCGCTGGGCGACGCCCCGCGCTCCTCCTGACGGTTGCCCCCGCAGGAAGCCACCAAGAGGCATGGCAAAATCAGATGGATCCACCGGAACGTGGCGTGCCCGTTCATTGCGGCGTAGCGACCCCGCCTCGATCGGCGATGTACCAGCCCTTCGCGCCGCGAGCGATCTCGAACGCCTGGGCGCCGTTGTCGGTGGCGGCACCCCAGCGCGAGATCATGCGGCAGCCCACGATGACGCGCACGGTGTCGGGCGACTTCGCGTAGATGCTCGAGACCCGCAGGTCGGCGCCGAAACCCTGGTGGCATTCGTCAGGAGAAATGCAGAAACGGCTGCCCAGTTTTTCGACCAGTAGTGACGCCAGCGACGTGCTCAGAGAGTCCGTGGTGGTGTCGCCCGGGGCCGCGGGCAGGAGTCGCACGTCGAGGCGGCGGTACTGGCTCCGCGGCGGGCGGTAGAAACGGAGGGCGGTCTCGTAGATCGGCTCGACGTCTTCGGGCGCGACGACGGCGACCTCACCCAGCTCGCGATAGCCGCTCCAGTGGCGCGCCGGAGCGGTATCGTCGCCCGCCTGTGCAGTGGCGAGAGCCAGTACCGCGAGCACGAGCAAGCTCGTGAGCACGAACCATTCTGCGGTCGCTGCCCGCCGACGGCGAAGCTGTGTACGGGTGGTCATCGAGTCGCTCCGCGATCAGGACCCGGGCCGCTCGGCGCGACGCTGCGCCTCGGACAGATACCCGGGCTTGAGGTCGAGCAGGTTCGCGAGCTTTCGGGCGAGCTGAGTCTCCTGCTCTGTGAGCCGGCCGTCGGCCTGGATCACCCGCCACATCAGCTCTGCGAGCACCATGCGCTGCCCCTCGTCGTAGTGCTTGACCACCAGGTTGGTGAACTGGTGCAGGTCGACAGCCTCCCGGCGCGCCTCATCGGCGACCACCATGAGCTCGCGGACGCTCTCGGCCGGAAGATCGAAGTGGCGCATGGCCACGTCCTCGATCTGCTTCTGCTCGTCGGTGGTGAACTCGCGATCCGCGTGCGCCAGCTCGAGCAGCAACGCGCAGGCGGCGATCTGGAGATTTCGAGACTGATCCTGCGCGCCGTCCGGACTTTCAGGCGCGCGCCGCACGAACAATGATTTGAGGGCCTCGAGCATGGGCACCAGTCTGCCTGCTCCTCACCGGAGGCGCCAGCGGCTAGGAGCCTGTCCGAGTAATCATCAAACCTCTGGCTTCGCAGCGCGGGGCGTGGATACTGCGAGGCATGAAGACCTTCCGGCCGTATCAGCCCGACCAGTTGCTGCTGTTGCCGCCGTCGA